>JGI24708J26588_10000178_pt1 | contig 48863 bp, 41 predicted proteins | sample BioPla1DNA2_FD_26588 | JGI IMG/M metagenome (IMG submission 26588) | reverse complement strand
TTTTTTTATTCAGAAAAATATATAAAAACTTTATTTATTTAAGTAGATTAAACATAAAGCAAGGGGGAAAATCCATGTACAGAGAAGGAGAAGTAAGGATTCCTTCCGGATGTGCAATTTCCGGAATTATTTCTCGCAAGGGTAAAAACATTTGTGGAGATTTGGCAGTTAAATCCATATCAATTATGCACGACCGTTCTAACGGATTAGGAGGTGGATTTGCAGGATATGGAATTTATCCTCAATACAAAGACTTCTATGCCCTACATATATTTTATGAAGGCAATAGTGCAAGAGAAGAGTGTGAAAGATTTTTAGACCGTCATTTTGACGTGATAAATCTATCTAAAATTCCTGTAAGAAAGACTAGTAAAATTACAAACGAGCCTCTTATTTGGAGATATTTTGTTACACCCTTGCCTACAAAGCTAACAGACAGTCAGCTAGAGGAAAAGGAATTTGTTTCTAGAAGCGTAATTAAAATAAACACTCTTATCAACGGTGCATATGTTTTTTCAAGCGGAAAAAATATGGGAGTTTTTAAAGCTGTCGGCTTTCCTGAAGATGTTGGAGAATTTTATAGACTTGACGAATATGAAGGCTATGCATGGACAGCACATGGCAGATATCCTACAAATACCCCAGGATGGTGGGGCGGTGCTCATCCCTTTGCTATGCTAGATTTTTCAATTGTTCACAATGGTGAGATTTCTTCTTATGACGCAAATAGACGTTTTATAGAGATGTTTGGATATAAATGCACACTTCAAACTGACACTGAGGTTATTACCTATATATTCGACTATCTTGTCAGAAAACAAGGTCTTAGTCTAAAAGACGCCTCAAAGGTAGTATCAGCACCTTTTTGGAGCAAAATTGATAAGCTTCCTCAAGATGAAAAGGAAAAACTAACATATTTAAGAAATGTCTACTCAAGCCTGCTTATAACCGGTCCATTTTCAATAATTCTTGGATTTAACGGTGGTCTTATCGCTTTAAATGACAGACTAAAGCTACGATCTATGGTTATCGGGGAAAAAGATGATGTAGTGTATATTTCAAGCGAAGAAAGTGCTATTCGTATCATTCAGCCTAATCTTGATAAAATCTGGTCGCCAAACGGCGGCGAGCCTGTAATAATCACCTTAGAGGGAGGTGCTGTATAATGGGAATTAATTATGTTTACCCTGACTATGAGGTTATTCGAAATATTGACAGATGTATTGCCTGCCGTGTTTGTGAAAGGCAATGTGCTAATGAGGTTCACCATTATGACAAAGAGCTTGGAAAAATGACTGCTGATGAGTCTAAGTGCGTAAACTGCCATAGATGTGTTTCCCTCTGTCCCACAAGGGCTTTAAAGATAGTTAAAACTGACCATACTTTTAAACCTAACGCTAACTGGACAGGTGAAACAATAAACGAAGTATACAGACAAGCAGGTACGGGTGGAGTTTTACTTTCATCTATGGGAAACCCAAAAAACTATCCCATTTATTGGGATAAGATTCTTATTAATGCCTCTCAAGTAACTAATCCTCCGATTGACCCTTTGCGAGAGCCTATGGAAACTAGAACCTTTTTAGGTAAAAAGCCATTGGATATTAAAAGAAATGCTGATGGCNGTTTNGACACAAANCTTCCTCCACAGCTTGAGCTTTCTGTNCCTATTATGTTTTCTGCAATGTCCTTAGGTTCAATCAGCTATAACGCACATAAATCCCTTGCAGTAGCGGCTGAAAAGCTAGGAATATTTTACAACACAGGTGAAGGCGGACTGCATGAAGATTTTTATCAATATGGAAAAAACACAATAGTACAAATAGCATCAGGAAGATTTGGCGTTCACAAGGGCTATTTAAATACAGGTGCTGCATTTGAAATAAAAATGGGGCAAGGTGCAAAGCCAGGAATAGGGGGCCATTTACCTGGCACTAAAATTGTAGGAGATATTTCACGCACAAGAATGATTCCGGAGGGAGCAGATGCTATTTCCCCTGCTCCTCACCACGATATTTATTCAATAGAGGACTTACGCCAGCTGGTTTTTTCCCTTAAAGAAGCAACAGATTATAAAAAACCCGTTATCGTAAAAATTGCCGCTGTTCATAATGTTGCCGCTATTGCTTCGGGAATAGCAAGATCAGGGGCGGATATTATCTCAATAGACGGATACAGGGGCGGAACAGGTGCAGCACCAACAAGAATAAGGGATAGCGTGGGAATACCTATTGAGCTTGCACTAGCAAGTGTTGATGAAAGGCTCAGACAAGAGGGAATAAGAGGAAATGTTTCCATTGTTGTCGGTGGCTCTATCAGAAATAGTGCAGATATTGTAAAAGCTATTGCTTTAGGTGCTGATGCAGTTTACATAGGAACCTCAGCCTTACTTGCACTAGGCTGTCATTTATGCAGAAGCTGTCATGACGGAAAGTGCAACTGGGGTATAGCTACACAAAGACCCGACCTTGTAAAGCGTCTTAATCCTGAAATAGGTGCAGAACGCCTAGTAAATCTTGTTCATGCATGGGAGCATGAAATAAAGGAAATGCTCGGTGGTATGGGAATAAACTCAATAGAAGCACTAAAAGGAAACAGACTTATGCTAAGAGGCATAGGCCTTAATCAAAAAGAGCTTGAAATCCTTGGCATCAAGCACGCCGGCGAATAGGAGGGTTTATTAATGAAAAGAATTTACGCAAGGGAAGAATGGTGTCTAGGCTGTCATTTATGTGAATATAACTGTGCTTTTGCTAACTCAGGCCTTGATACTATGACAAAACTTAAAGGGATAAAAATAAATCCTAGAATTCAAGTTGAAGAAAACGATGGAATATTTTATGCCGTTTCCTGTCGCCATTGTGAAGAGCCATTATGCGTTAAAGGGTGTATAACCGGTGCTTTATCTATTAAAGATGGAGTAATCCATATAAACAAGGAAAAGTGTGTAGGCTGTTTCACCTGTATACTTTCCTGTCCTTATGGTTGTATTATGCCTGCCGAAACAGGAGTAATACAAAAATGCGAGCTTTGCCAAACAAATTCTAAAGGAAGCCCTGCCTGCGTTAGCGGCTGCCCGAATAGAGCAATTGTATTTGAGGAGGGGTAATGTGAAAAGCTTTAAATATGTAATTATAGGAAACTCAGCAGCTGGAATCGGNTGTGCCGAAGGTATAAGACAGATAGACNNAAAAGGAACAATAGCAATAATATCCGATGAAAAGCATCACACATATTCACGCCCTCTTATTTCCTATCTGCTTGAAGGTAAAACTGATTTGCAAAGAATGAAATATCGTCCCGATAACTTTTATAAGCAACATAACATTGTTCTTATATCGGGTGAAAAAGCAGTATCTATCAATAAGGAAAGTAAAACCATAAAGCTTGAAAAAGGTGAAGAAATAAAATATGAAAAGCTGCTTGCAGCACTTGGTTCTTCTCCGTTTATCCCACCTATGGACGGACTGGAACAGGTAAAAAGCAAATTTACCTTCATGAAGCTTGATGATGCAATTAATTTAGATAAAGAGCTTTCAAAGGACAAAAAGGTTTTGATAGTCGGTGCTGGGCTTATCGGTTTAAAATGTGCCGAAGGAATATATAAAAAATCAGGAAAAATCACTATAATTGACTTGGCAAATAGAATTCTACCCAGTATACTTAATGAAGACGGCTCTGCGATTATTCAAAAGCATATCGAAAGCAAGGGAATCAATTTCATTTTAAATGATAGTGTAAGTAGATTTGAAAGTAATAGTGCGTTTTTAAAAAGTGGGAATATAATTGAATTTGATATTTTGGTAATAGCTGTGGGTGTTCGCCCAAATGTTTCTTTAATAAAGAATGCAGGCGGAAAAATAAACAAAGGAATTTGGACAAACGAAAAATGTGAAACCTCACTTCCAGATATTTATTCAGCTGGTGATTGCACCGAAAGCTTTGATATAACCTGTGACAAGGAAAGAATACTTGCACTTTTGCCAAATGCATATATGCAGGGCGAATGTGCTGGCATAAATATGGCAGGCGGACAAAAGCTTTATGATAAAGCAATACCTATGAATGCAATTGGATTTTTTGGACTTCATCTAATAACAGCAGGAAGCTATGAGGGTAACTTCTTTGTAAAATCAGATAAAAGCAATTACAAGAAACTATTTTTTAAGGACGATTTACTTAAAGGCTATATAATGATAGGTGATGTAAATCGTGGGGGAATCTACACCAGAATTATAAGAGAAAAGATTCCCCTTAGCACCTTAGATTTTGAGCTTATAAAGGAAAGACCACAGCTTATGGCTTTTGAGTTAAATGAACGCAAAAAAATGCTTGCAAATATATCTGAAAGGAGTGTTTGATTTGTCCAATTTAAAAATCACTGCTGGGGAAATGCACTTTCAGCTGCTTAATGAAAAGATAAAGTCCGAGCCTAATGAAGTTGTCGTAAATAATTGCATTGGGCAACGATATATTGCCGCCGGCAGAGAAAGAGGTAAGGTAATAATAAATGGTGTGCCCGGCAATGCCTTAGGCGCTTATCTTGACGGAAGTATTATCGAAGTGTACGGAAATGCTCAAGACGCAACAGGCGATACCATGAATGAGGGAGAAATTATCATTCATGGTTCTTCAGGTGATGCGACCGGTTATGCTATGCGTGGGGGAAAGATATTTATACGTGATAACGCTGGTTATCGTGCAGGGATACATATAAAAGCGTATAAGGAGAAAAAACCTCTGATTATAATAGGTGGCTGTGCCGGAAGCTTTCTTGGTGAATATCAAGCAGGAGGAACTATAATAGTCTTAGGCATTAACTGCAATAAGGAAATTCCTGTCGGTGATTTTTGCGGAACAGGAATGCATGGAGGAAAAATATATATAAGAACCGACACTCTCCCCGAAGATTTACCTAGACAAGTGGATTCACGAAAATGCACTAAAGCAGATTTAGATGAAATATCTGAGCATATAAAAACCTTTTGCTCCCACTTCAATACCGATTATAGCGAAATAATAAGTAAAAGCTTTTATGTTTTAGAGCCTGATACAAAAAATCCATACAAACGTCTGTATACACATAATTAATATTATAACAAAAAATCACCTGCCAATTGACAGGTGATTTTTACTATTTTCTAAAAAATATCACTAAAATTCAACCTTCAAGCCTTCAGCACTGCGTACTGTAAACTTTTTATCAGTTGCTGTATGAGTGATTTTTATTACATCGCCATTTCTCTCAGCATTAAGAGTAAATTCACGGTTTGCTTCTTTATCATATACAACAGCTTGAGCACTCTTTCCATCTTCTAGCTGATAGATTACAAATTCTGCATTTTCAAGATAATCATATGCAAAATTGCGCTTAAATTCACCATAGCCTATGATGCTATTAGGCTTAGCTAGTAGTGGCATTGACAAATAGTCATGCTTTGTTTCATACCATCTGCCACCCTCAAACACTTCGCCCGTTTGAATATCAGTCCATTTTCCAGCAGGAACATAGTATTGAGCAGTTCCCTCTTCATTAAAAATAGGTGCAACAAGCAGATTATCACCAAGCATATACTGTCTATCAAGAGCATGAGTAGCAGGGTCATTTGAGAAATCAACAACCATCGCTCTCATCATGGGGACTCCCACTTCATGAGCCTTTACACCCATAGCAAATAGATATGGCATGAGCTTACCCTTTAGTTTTGTAAAGTGACGGACTACATCAACACTTTCCTCATCAAAGTTCCACGGAACACGATAAGAGCTGTTTCCATGCAGCCTTGAGTGAGTGGACATAAGACCAAATGCACTCCAACGCTTGTATAAGTCGGGAGTACCAGTTGCCTCAAAGCCAGAAATATCATGGCTGAAGAATCCAAAGCCTGATAAACACAAGGAAAGACCGCCACGAAGAGTTTCTGCCATTGATTCATATTGGGAGAAGCAGTCGCCGCCCCAGTGTACGGGGAATTGCTGTCCGCCTACTGTTGCACTCCTTGCAAATAGGCATGCCTGCCCCTTTCCGTAAAAGTCTTCAAGCACTTCAAACACTGCTTTATTGTACAGCTGAGTGTAATAGTTATGCATTTTATGAGGGTCTGAGCCATCAAAATAAACAACGTCAGTAGGAATTCTCTCACCGAAATCTGTTTTAAAAGCATTTACACCCATTTCACAAAGATCACGTAAAAAGCTTTGATACCATTTTACAGCATCGGGATTTGTAAAGTCTACTATTGCCATTCCCGGCTGCCACATATCAGCTTGGAAAACATCACCATTATGCTTTTTGATGAAGTAGCCTTTTTCCACGCCTTCATCAAATAATGCGGATTGCTGCGAAATATAAGGATTAATCCATACGCATATTTCAACATTCTTTTTCTTAAGTCTAGACAGCATAGCCTTAGGGTCAGGGAACATTCTCTTATCCCATGTAAAGTCAGTCCAATTAAATTCCTTCATCCAGAAGCAGTCAAAATGGAATACCTCCAAGGGAATATCACGCTTTTCCATCTCATCAATAAAGTATGAGCAGGTTTCCTCATCATAATTAGTAGTAAAGGATGTAGTCAACCACAATCCATAGGAATACGCAGGAGGAAGCCCCGGTTTTCCTGTAAGCGTAGTGTATACTGATAAAACATCGGCAATTGTCTTTCCGCCAATAACAAAATATTCAAGATGCTCACCTTGTACACTGAAAGCAACCTTTGATACAGTTTCACTTGCAACTTCAAAGGAAACCTTTTCAGGGTGATTTACAAACACACCATAATTATTGGAAGATACATAGAAAGGAATAGACTTATAGGTTTGCTCTGTACAAGTTCCACCGTCATTGTTCCACACATCTACTGTTTGTCCATTTTTAACAAATGTCGAAAACTTCTCACCAAAACCATATATATGCTCACCCACAGAAACATTAAGCATATCTCTCATATACACATTTTCATCTGTTTCCATTTTTGCAAAAAAGTTAGCATTGTCAAGAGCCTTCATACGGTTTTCAGTAATCCATGATGCCTCTTGTATATAAGAAGTAGTTCTCCANCCCTGCTTTGTAATAAGCTTGTCCTCATAAAAATACTGAACGTCCCAGCCACCGACTTTCAAAATCCTAACCTTTGTTTTACCAGAAGTCATTTCCCAGTGAGTTTCCGTTTCACAAATTTCCGGCTTAAATGTAGCATCTTCATAAAGCTTAAAGCTTGGAGTTTTCTTTACAGTTCCTGAATAATGGTCGATGCTAACCTTAATAGTATCAGCCAATGTAGAGGTAAAGGTTACTTCAAGAACAGGTCCTTCAAGCGTCATACCCCTATTTTGAATGAAATTTTTCGTAACAAATACTTTAATAGAATTTTCACTCACCTTAAATTCATAAGGCTGAGTAGCATAAGCGACTTCATATCCGGGCTTATTCATCCAAAATCCATCAGAAAATTTCATAATATATACCCTTTCTCGTTAATATTTGCTTTAAACTGCGTTTTAACACTACTTATCGCTAGTAATCGTTAAATTTAAAGCATTTTTGTAAACGTTTACAGTATCTATTATTATTGAATATAAACGTTTACAATTAGTCTATCATATATCTTTAGAAAAATCAATAGTTAAAATTAAAAATTTTTTCGGCAAAATAGCCAAAAAACAAACNTATTTATTAAAACTATTGATATCACNGAAATAAACATGACATTTGTAATGNAAAAAAATGCACATATAACTTTTCTTTGCTTAAAATCCATGATAAGATACTTAAGAAAGGTAAAGGTGATATTATGAATGAATTTGTAGTGATAAAAAATTTGATAAAAAATTATGGGGATTTCTGTGCTGTTGACAATCTAAGCTTTTCAGTTNAAAAAGGGGAGATTTTTGGACTTTTAGGACCTAANGGGGCAGGAAAATCAACTACCTTAAATGCAATAACAATGCTGTCAGACTTTAGCAAAGGTGAAATTTCAATTGATGGAATGAATATAAAGACAGATTATCAAAGGATAAAAATGCTTATAGGAATTGTTCCTCAAAAAATTGCTTTATACGACCATTTGACAGCTATTGAAAATGTAAAATTCTTCGCTTCTCTTTATGGATTGAAGGGGAAGGCTCTCCTGCTTGCCGCTAAAGAGGCATTAGGCTTTGTTAATCTTTCTGAAAAAAGCAACCTAAAGCCACGCCAAATGTCGGGAGGTATGTTAAGGAGGTTAAATATTGCGTGTGGTATTGCTCATTCTCCAAAATTAATTATAATGGACGAACCCACAGTAGGCGTTGACACTCAATCAAGAGAGCATATTCTTGAGTCAATTAAAATTCTGCGTAGCCGTGGTGCTACTATAATTTACACTTCTCACTACATGAACGAGGTTGAGGAAATTTGCGATACAATAGCTATTATTGACAAAGGACGGCTAATAGCATCAGGCACGAAGGAAGAGCTTGTTTCCCTTGTCACCAATCTTAAAACAGTTAAAATTCAAACCATTCTAAATTCAGACTTTAACAAAGATAGTTTTATTAAACAAATGTCCGCTCTTACCCACGTTAAGCATATAAGAATACAAGAGAATGATGTTATTAAAATTGATTTATCACTGGAATGTGATGACTTAACCTTTATTTTCGATAAAATAAGTGAATTTGGTTTACCATTTATCTCGGTTAATTCCGATGTACCTGACCTTGATACCTTATTCATTGCACTTACAGGTAAAGAAATAAGATAGGAGAAAGTATGAAGGATATAATTGTAAACGACCTTAAAGAATTTTTTAGGGATAAATCAAGCTTGTTTTTTACGATATTTTTCCCTATAATACTTGTATTCATTTTAGGAAATTTATTGGAGATGTGGAATAATTCAGAAACAATTGTTGGCGAATTAAATATAGCCTATTATGTAGATTCTAACGATGATTATAAAGTAAAATCAATAGAGCAATTTTTAAAAGGACTTGAAAAGGATGAAGCGATTAGTCTTAAAAAGCTAGAAAAGCTGGAAAACAGTGCAAATCAATATGATTCTATAATAGCCCTATCAGGCTCGCCTATGGAAGTGACTCTCTACAAAGGAGATGACGATACTAAAAATAATACAATAAACGCTATAATGAGCAGCTATTTAGAGCTTAATGATAAAATCAACTATGTAATGTCAAAAAACAATAATCAAATACCTGAAATAACCTTTAAAGATGAATACATTAGCCCCAAAAATTTAGGTACTAATCGTAATATGATTGACTATTACGCTGTTACAATGACTGTTATGATAGTTTTTATGACCGGAGGAACAGCCGGTTCTGAATCCTTTCAAAGCCTTAGAAAAAACAACACTATTGACAGGCTCATAATTTCTCCCAAAAGTAAGCTTTCCATTTTTATAGGAAAGATGATAGGCTTTAGCCCGATGATATTTGTACAGCTGGCTGTTGTAATGTTTGTAAGCTGGAAATTTTTAAAAGCGAATTATGCAGCTAGTTTTTTAGGAAATATACGACTTATAATGATGCTAATTGCATTAAGCTACGCTCTAATCTCTTTCAGCTCCTTTCTTGGGATACTGTTTAATTTCAGGACACAGGCAATAATGATGCCCCTTATGTGGGTAACAATGTTTTTCGGAGGAACGTTTTCAAGAGAAGTTTATGTCGAAAAAATCACTCCTTTAATGCCACCCTATATTGTGCAAAAGGCAGCTTTTGATTTAATAAATTTTAACAGATTTGAGTTGGTAAATAAAATAACAGTTGTTTCTCTAATTTTATTTGTAACATTCACTTTAACAGGGGGCTATATATTCTCAAAAAGGAGGGAAACGGCATGAATATTCTTATAATGCTTAAAAATAATTTTTTAAAGCTGAAATCCGCCCTTTTCGCAGGAATAGGAGGTGCTTTGCTCTTGATACTCATTTTCACCTCTGTAAACGATCTAGGTAAAGAAGCTGAGCAAAGGTCAACATCAATCTCAGTTGGACTAATTGATAATGATAATAGCGAGCTGTCAAAAAGTCTTAAGCTTTATCTTGAGAAAAAACAGAATATGATAGTAAAGCAGGATAGCTATGAAAACTTAAGCAACTTATTGCTAGATAGAAGAATATCTGTTATAATAGAAGTACCGGAAAGCTTTCAGCTGCAAGCCTTAAATGGTAATATGCAAAATCTTATTTTCACTGCGTTAGATGATTATGAAAATTCTGCTTTCACTCAAGCTTATTTAAATACATTTATGCAAGGTGCCGATATACTTTCAAAATCAGCAGACGGCGACTTAGATAAGCTTAAAGAATCTTTAAGCAATAGCAATGAGTTTAATACTAAATTAAATACAAAGTCACTTGATGCTACAACCAACGCTTCTTTAGTCAGCGAGTTTCAATTTCAATTTACAGCCGGATTTTTCATGATGCTTATATTCTCAATAGGTATAATTTTCTCCTTGAGCATATCAAAAGATAAATATTCAGGTACATATTTCAGAATTAAAGCAACCCCCATAAAGCCTGTCGATTATATTATAGGAACATCTATATACGGCCTTTTTACTATGTTACTATTTTACAGTGGGCTAATAATATATATTGGTATTTTTAATATTGATATAGGATTCCCTCTATGGCTTGCATTTTTGATTTTTACTTTATTTTCTTTATTTGCTTTAGGCTTTTCTATTCTCCTTGCACTATTAAACCTGAGCAACAACGCTATAAGTACAATAATACTTGGCTTTGGAACTATATCAAATATTCTTGGAGGTGCATACTTTCCTATAAGTGATGAGGTTGGCAGTATAAAAAATCTCTCAATACTTATGCCAAATTATTGGCTTATGGATATAATCAGAGGTGTTCAAGAAAACCCTGATTATAATATTTTACCGGCAATACTTATCCTTAGTCTTTATGTTGTGCTTATTTATTTAATAACTTCAGTAATATTTGCAAATAACACACGCAAAAGCTAAACAACAAGAGGTTATAATGATTAAACCTTTTATTTACTTCACCGCTAAGCTTTTAGCTATTTTTTCTTCATTAACAATGCTTTTTACGGCAGGTACGGATATTAGTCCTTTGATAATATCCGCACTTGCCTTTTCCTGCTTATTATTAGCCGAACTGCTGGTACTAATTAAGCTGCCTTTATTTAAGCTAAAGTGGATTATAATAAGTGTAGTGGCTTTTATTTGCTTTTTCGTGTCCGCCAAAAACTATTTCCCTATGTTTGCTATAACGATTGTGCAAATATCATGTGAATATTCAGACAAAAAGCTGCGGTATGAAATAATTTTTGTCAGCGTTGTTCTTTTATTTTTGTTATTTCCTACAAACACCGTTTTAGGATTGATTACGATTATTTTAGTGATTACTACGCTGACGAGCATTTATTTATGCGAAAGAATAGAGTGCTTAGTGAAGGCAAGCTTTGAAAAGAGCAAGGTTATTTCCGAGCTTAATTTTAAAAACTCACAGATGCAGCAATATATAAAAACAGTTAGATCTGCTGCCATTGTAGAAGAGAGAAACCGCTTTTCTTCAAGGATACATGATAAACTGGGACATGGAGTTTCAGGCAGCATAATAATGCTTGAGGCAGCAATGCTAATACTCAAAAACGAGCCTGATAAAGCAGAAAAAACCATAAGAAAAGCTACCGAAAACCTACGTGACAGCGTAAATAATATAAGAATTGCATTATATGATGAACGCCCTGCTAAAATGCAAATTGGTATGACTCATATCAATCAAATACTAGAGGAATTTAAAATAAGCTATAATACACAGGCAAGTGCTGAAACAAAAGGAGATTTAAGCAAGATTCCTCATGAAATATGGCAGTGCATTATAGAAAACTTAAAAGAAGCACTCACTAATTTCCTTAAACATTCAAACGGGACTAAATTTGTTTTAAAAATTGAAGTAATGAATAAAATTTTAAAGGTTCAGTACGAGGACGATGGTAAATCATATGGAAAAATAAAATATGGCATAGGACTTGAAGCTATTAACGAGAGAATAGCTGTTTCATGTGGGAGAATGCTGATACAGAACGATACAAACGGATTTAGGATAATAAATATTTTTAAACTGTGAGCGGGAAAGGAGAAAACCTTGGCTATTAACATAATAATTATTGATGATGATTATATTATTCGTGAGGGACTAAAAATGATAATTTCATCACAAGAGGATATGAAATGCCTAGCACTTGGACAAAACGGACAAGAAGCTGTCAGACTCTGTCAAAGATTACAGCCCGATATCACTTTAATTGATATAAGAATGCCTATAATGGACGGTATAAAAGCAAGCGAAATTATTTTAAACGAAAAAACATCCGTTCCATTATTGCTCACAACCTTCGATGAAGAGGAATTTGTTTTGCAAGCACTAAAGCTTGGAATCAGTGGATACATTCTTAAAAATTCACCTGCCGAACGCATTATCAGTTCCATAAGGACTGTATATAACGGAGGTACGGTTTTTCAGGCTGATATTCTCAGCTTTATAAGGCAACGTCTTGAGAGCTATGGTAAAAGCCATATTTTCGAGCTGCTTTCTAACAGGGAAATGGAGATTGTTAAGCTTATTTCCAAAGGATTGTCAAATCAAGAAATAGCTGATGAGCTGTTTATTTCAAATGGTACGGTGCGAAATTATATAAGCACAATTTTAGACAAAACGGGTCTTTCACACAGAACACAAATTGCAGTAAAATATCTCGAAAACAAATGATTCTCCCAAGTAAAATGAAATTTATCCAAACAAAAATTTCAAAAACACAAGAAAATATATTGATTTTCTGCATATAATGTGTTATATTTATATAGTATAATGAATAATGTAGTAATATAGAACTTATTTAGGAGATAATTTATGAGTAAAGTTGTAAAATTCGGCGGCAGCTCTTTGGCTGATGCAAATCAATTCAGAAAAGTTGCCGAGATAATCAATGGGGATAGCGAGAGAAAATTCGTCATTGTGTCAGCACCGGGAAAACGTTTTTCAGATGATATAAAAGTTACTGATATGCTGTATTCCTGCTATGATGATGTGCTAAATGGTAAAGACGCTGTCAAATCATTTGCACCTATCAGAGATAGATTTGATGCTATTATAAAGGATTTAGGACTTGAGCTTTCACTCGAAGAAGAATATCAGATAATTATAGAACAATTTGAAAATAAAGCTGGAGTTGATTATGCAGCTAGTAGNGGTGAATACCTTAGTGCTAAGGTGTTNTCTAAGCTTTTGAGCTTTAAATTTATTGATGCTTCAAAAGGCATTTTCTTTAATAAAAAAGGTGAATTTGACAGTGCTTTGACCGATGCTTGTATAAGTGAAATTTGCAAAAAAGCACAAAAGGCTGTTATACCCGGATTTTATGGTGTGCTTCCTAATGGAAAAATTAAAACTTTTTCAAGAGGGGGAAGTGATTTTACAGGCTCGGTTATCGCAAAAGCAATAGGTGCTGATTTATACGAAAATTGGACCGATGTATCAGGCTTTTTAGCTGCAGATCCACGTATTGTNAAAGACCCTATCGGAATCAAAACAATAACATATCGTGAGCTGAGAGAGCTTTCTTATATGGGTGCGGGCGTATTACATGAAGATGCAATTTTTCCTGTGAGAAGTGCCAACATACCTATAAACATTAAAAATACAAATAAGCCTGAGGATTCTGGCACGATGATTTTACCCAATGGTGATGATATAAAAAACGAACATATTATCACAGGTATTGCCGGTAAAAAAGGCTTTTCCGTTATTCAAATTGAAAAGGATAGAATGAATTCTCGCGCAGGGTATTTACGCAGAATATTGCAGGTACTGGAAACTCATGATATTTATCCCGAGCATCTTCCTACCGGTATAGATACACTCAGCATTGCAGTTGAGGGCAAAAAGCTCGAAGGCAAAGAAAATATTATCCTTGAAAAATTACAGCAGGTCGCAAATCCAGACCACCTTGATATTAGCAACAATCTGTCATTAATTGCTGTCGTCGGTAGAGGGATGCGTTCTACAAGAGGCACAGCGACAAGGATTTTTGCCGCTCTTTCCCATGCTAATATCAATATCCGCATGATAGATCAAGGCTCGAGTGAGCTTAATATAATTGTAGGTGTAGAGGAAGATGACTTTGAAAAAGCCATTCAAGTCATTTATGATATGTTTATTTTGGCTGAAAAATAATGTCCATCAGAAAGGTGGGGTATTATGGACTTTCAACAGTTTTCAAAAAAAGGTATGGTGAAATTCTTTAAGATTTCTAACTTTAAAAAGCATATAATCCACAATATCGAAATTATTGGTCAACGAAAATTAGCCATACTTGGAAACGAGGAGGATAATAAGCTGCTATTAGATGCTATTTCCTCCTTAAAAAACAAAAATGTAAAAGTCCCCGACATTGCTTTTTTTGTCACAATAGACCAAAGGGTTTCTAAAAAGAACAGTGAAATCAAATTTATCTCCGACATAAAAGGTATGAATAAAAGCATTTATGTGTTAATAACCACACCATACACTGATTTTGAAAAGGAATTAGCTAATAGATGGGGCTTGCTTTCCGATGCCTCTAAAAATGCACAAAGCTTAAAAAATATCGGATTTAGTGAAGATGATTTTTGTATGCTTAACAAGCCTTTCGCATTATATTCAATGTGTAATGCGTTTTACAAGCTTGTTTATGATTTTCAATTAAATGCAAGAAAATCAAAATCAATTTCTATGGCTAAAAAAACTCACGAAAAGCTATTGACTTATAAGGACAAGCACAAGGACAAAAGAGTTTTTCTAGTAGGATATAGGGGAATCAAGCTTGACCAGTATAATAAAATTATGAATGAAAGAACTATTTCATACAATGAAATTTATGACATTTTCCCCAAAACGCCTCAAAGACCTATGTACTATCTTTTGTCAGAGCAAAACCACTATCTCGGAAACGGCAAGCATATAGAGGGGTTAGAATGTTTTATAACCAGTGATGTCAACGTTTTTGAGGAGAAATTTGCAAAGCAGCCGGTTTATCTAGATGTTTTTACGGACAATCTTATAGAGGATTTACCAAGCTTTGATGTCGTAAGACAAAACTATACATTGAAAAAGATTGACGACCTTTATTATATGCTGCAAATGAGTATTTTCATGGGGTTTAATGAAATTTATATTTGCGGGTTTGATGAATTATATTCAGCATATATCAATGAGCTTGAAGAGGCACATTTAGGTGAAGATTTCAGTATATATGCCTTTCCCGAGCAGGCACAAGCTATTCTCAAAACCGTTGATTCATATGCCAAGGAGCATGGAATTAAAATATACAGCCTTTGCAGCAAAGAGCTGTTAGATGTTTTTGAGCATAAGGATTGGGATGAGATAGAATTTAACAAGACAATAATTCTTTAATTAAGAAAAGAGGGTTAGATGAGTTTAGCTGATAAATATTTTATACAAAATTGCAAGGACATTTTAGAAAATGGCATTTCCGACAAAGGACAAGAGGTTCGCCCTAGGTGGGAAGATGGAACACCAGCCTATACTATAAAAAAATTCGCTGTCGTGAATAGATATAACTTATCAGAGGAATTTCCTTTGATGACTTTACGTAAAATTAATTATAAAAATGCTATTGATGAAATCCTATGGATTTATCAAAAGAAATCAAATAGAATTTCCGATTTAAACAGTAAAATATGGAACGCATGGGCAGATGAAAATGGAACAATCGGAAAAGCATATGGCTATCAGCTGAGCGTAAAGCATAAATATCCCGAAGGTGAATTTGACCAAGTTGATAGACTTTTGTGGGATTTAAAGCACAATCCGCAAAGCCGCAGAATAATGACAAATCTTTACAATCATCATGACTTGCATGAGATGGCATTAGCACCATGCGCATATTCCTTTACTCTTAATGTATCGGGTAATAAGCTAAATGGCTTGTTAAATCAACGTTCACAGGATATGCTTGTAGCTAATAACTGGAATGTTTGTCAATACAGTGTGCTTTTAATGATGTTAGCACAGGTTAGTGGCTATAAGGCCGGAGAGCTTGTTCATGTAATCGCTGATGCACATATATATGACAGACATGTAGATTATATAAAAGAAATTATCTCAAGAGAACCATATGACGCACCAAAGGTATATTTAAAGCCTGAAGATGATTTTTATAAATTTACACCCGAGCATTTTATTGTCGAAGATTATAAGTATCACGAATTTAAAGTAAGGATTCCCGTTGCTATTTAAAGGGGTAAAAGGTGATATATGAATTTAATTGTAGCGGTCGATGAAAATTTTGGCATTGGTAAGAACAATGATTTACTTATATCCATCCCTGAGGATATGAAAAGATTTAGACAAATAACCTCTTTAAAAACTGTTGTAATGGGTAGAAAAACCTATGACAGCTTACATATAAAGCCTCTGCCAAAGAGAAACAATATTGTTATAACAAAAACAGAAGATAAAGAAAGCTTTGATAAGAGCGTTGTTGTGTATAATGATATGAATAAATTTATTAGTGATTATAAAGATAATGATGATGTATTTGTTATTGGCGGGGCACAGATATATAATCAGCTAATGCCTTATTGCAAATATGCTTATATCACTCATATTTATAAAAATTTCTATGCAGATACTTTTATGAATAAGCTTGATAAAGATTGGGAGAAAATTGAAGAATCCGATTTAAAATCCTATAACGACATAAAATATAGATATTGTCTTTATAGGAATATAAACATTCAGTAACAATAAAATTACATATATTTAGGAGGTAATCATGAACAGCAAAATCAAAATTTCTTCTGCTATGCTAGTAGCAGGCATTTATTTCTCACTTTTATTTGAGGGATATGTTGCGGCATTATTAATTCTTGGATTTGTTTTACTCACAGAAAGTGCAGCACCGCTAAGACGTGCTTCTATCACTGCTATTGTTATTGCTTTCTCTTTCTCAATACTATTATTCCTTATAAACATTTTACCCGATACTATCAGCCTTATCACAAATGATATTATAGGCACTTTTGTTGCTAAAACCCTTAACTTAAGTAGCTTTAGCAAAATTTTTGCAATGCTTTATAATATCACTGCATACGCAAAAAGAATCTTGTTCTTTGTATTCGGCTTAATATCTTTAGGTGAAAACTACCCACGTATTGGCTTTATAGAAAAAATAATTGACAAACACGCAAAGCCAGTTGAAGAAAATACTTGACATTTATAAAATTTATAGTATAATATAATTATAAATCTGTTTCGGGGCGGAGTGAAATTCTCCACTGGTGGTATAGTCCACGACCTTTAGCATCGCTAAGGCTGAACTGGTGAGATTCCAGTACCAACGGTTAAAGTCCGGATGAAAGAATCAGAATGTAAATACCAAGCATCTATATTACGTGATATTTGCATTTACGCCCCTGCTTTTTTGCAGGGGCTTTTTGTATCCTTTCATCTTTCCGAAAAATATATTTGGAAGGAAGAAATTTATGTCAAACACAGCAGCAAAAAAACTCAATGTAAGAAAAATAGCAGTAATCGGTATTATGTCTGCCCTTAGCTCCGTTCTAATGATGCTAAGCTTTCCCGTTGGCTTACCTAATGTAAGCATGGACTTTTCTGAAGTACCGGCACTATTCACTTCATTCATGTATGGACCTGTTCCCGGGGTATTTGTTGTACTAATAAAGAACCTTGTAAATCTGACTTTAAGTAAAACAATGGGAGTAGGAGAATTAAGTAATTTTTTAATAGGATGTTCTTTCGTATTTACAGCGGGGCTAATATATTCCCGCAAAAAAACCAAAAAATCCGTAATGGTTGGTATATTCAGTGGTGCCGGTGTAATGGCAGTTGTATCAGTATTTACTAACTATTTTATCGTATTTCCTGCTTTTCTTGCAATGTTCTCCGGTAAAGGCATGACAATGGATAAAATAGTAGCAATGTACACCAAAATTTTCCCCTTTGTAAATTCTTTAATGGACGCTATATTAATTGTACATATGCCATTTACGCTTATAAAAGGATTGATTTGTGCATTTATTGTAATGCTGACCTACAAGCGGCTTTCACCACTTATAAGAGGAAAAGAGGGATAACCCCTCTTTTTTTTATATATTAAAAACAATAATACAAGCAATAACAAATATAATAAACTGAGCGTTTTTAAAAATAAGCTTGCCGCCTACCTCACTTTTTTCTAAAGAAAATTGCTTATCCTTAAACAAAATAAATATAGAAACTATCGATAACAGATATACTATCAACATAAAAGGCTCTGTATATTTTGACATTTGATGAAAAGCTTGCCCTATTACACTTCCCCCCTCAGCCATCTTATCAGAATATGATGAAATTGTACTAATAAAATTATTAAGCATATGAATGAATATTGCAGGCTTTATTGAATTCGCCCTTAAAGTAAGTACACCCAGTAATATTCCCATTGTTGTTGTATATGGTGCTTGATAAAAATTCCCATGATATAATCCGAACATAACTCCACTCATTACAGCAGCAAATAAGTCACCCATACCTCGAAACGCCTTTAAAATCAACCCTCTAAATAACAGCTCCTCCAATATCGGGGCTATGATGACTATTGATATAAAAAAAGCTATAATCTCTCCTGTTTGTGCAGGCACACTGTCAGCGATTGTATCTACGGGCTGTTCTATCCCAAAATATTTATTAAGAATAGCAAATATCTGCTCAAACAAAGCTCCCACCGATGAACTAACAACAGTCATTAAGGGATAAAATAATATCCAGTGATAAAATTTACCCTCATACTTTTTTTCATATTTAATAGAAAGCTCTTTTTTATATATTTTCGATAAAATCAAAAGAGGTATTATTGTCGCTACAAGATTCTGGATAAAAAGGTCTATAAAAATACCATAAGAATTTAAAAAAAATTTTAATGCCTCTTCTTCAGGGAATATTATACCTATCAAAGGATAAAAAATCATTTGAAAAGCATAAATCCCTGCATATGGCAAAATAAACATAAGCGACATACTCAGCCAATGCTTGGCTATGACTTCCCTAGCCTCAAACTTATCTACATCAGTCATTATCCTACCTCTTTATCCAATTAACTTGGATATACCTTTCAGTATAAAATTATAAGTAAAAATATCTAAAGCAAGTATAATACCTAAAATAACAGTAACTCTAGAAAAGAATATGCCTATTTTCCTACCTAAAGATATTTCAGGAAAAATCGAAGGTGTGCGGTACCTTTTAGCCTTAGAAAGCTTTGCAAAAAATGTGGCAGCACCAATAATAGCAAAAATAATTATAGAAATTGCATAGAAAATAAATATGATTTCAAGCGGTTTTTCAGGCTTGCTAGAAAATTCATTCATTAAATAGTCACCCACAGTATCACTTGACGCAAACAATATTAATCCGCCGGCTATTGCATTAAAAAAAGCATGAATCACAATGGGCGCTACAATTGACTTTGTAGCATAAGTTATGTATGCAAGGCAAATTCCTAGAGCTGTTGTATAAAAAAACTGCTGAAAATTTCCATGTGCAAGCCCAAATATAATTCCCGATATAATTATTCCAAATCCTGAGCCATATGGATAAAGCTTTCTAAAAATAATACCTCTAAACCATATTTCTTCAAATATCGGTGCTATTACAGTAAGCTCAACAAACAAAATCAAAGCTGCACCAAAGCTATTTGGCGACAAATCATTGACTGTATTGAAGGAATCCATCATATCACTTTTGCCTATTAAGTTTATGATGACCATCATAATAATATTCAAGATAAAAGGTATTCCATAGATAGTAGGCAGAGTTGACATAGCCCTGCCGAAGTACTGAGTACCACTAAAAAGCTTTATCTCATCATTGGTTCTTTCCTTTTTAAGCAACAACACAGTGCTGATAATAGGTATAATATATACAAAGATTAATGATATTAAAGCCTGAACAAAATACTTCATCTCAAGTGACATATCAGCATCAGAATTATTTAAAAACAAGGATATGAAAAAAGAGGCGGCAATTCGCATAGCAAACATAATTATGATACTTAACCCCAGCTTTAGGGACAGCCTCTTTATATCAGTTTTTTTCTGCTTAACATTATCAATTTCTGGAACAGTGATTTCCGCGTCAAAATCGTTATTGCGACTTAAATCTTCCATATTTCCTCCTAAACAACATTTTTTTATTTATTATAACAAAAGTCTTAATTTATATTAAGCTTTTGCTAAATATTGATGAAATACTACATCCGTCATATGAAAAATTGGTGAAATTTGAAAATTAGTATTGATTTTCAAAAAAACACGTGGTAAAATAATCATGCAATAAATTAAAAGCCATAATTTGCAGAATTTTGAATAACTTACTGTGGCTAAGTCAAAAAATTTAATTGCAAAGACATAATTATTTTGAAAGGACGGTAAAAATGAAAAGAAATTTGTACTGTGGTTTTATTACACAAAAACCAAGCACTTTGAAATGGGGGTATGATGAAGAGCATGAAGATTTTTTAAAGCTCAAGCTGGAATTAAAGCACCAAATATTCACTTTAATAGAGTCCGGTGTAAAAAATTTCATCACCTCTTTAACGCAAGGTATTGAAACAGTAGCAGCTGAGCTTGTATTACAGCTAAAAGAAGAATATGACAATGAGGTTCGATTGGTATGTGCCATACCATTTGAAGAACAAGCAAGCAAATGGAGCATTCACCAAAGAGAAAGATATTATAATATACTTGAAAAATCCGATAAAAACATCATATTACAGGAGCATTTTACAAGTGATTGCTATATTAATGCTTTTGACTGGGTATCACATTATTCGCAATATATGATTGCTATAATGGATAATGTTCAGAGAAATTCAGCAGGTATAATGTACTGCAAGGCATTAAAGCAAAGAAAATTTATAATATCGATACATCCATATACCTTAAATGTTGAGGAAACACAGTTTAGCAGAGATATGATACTAGCTTGCAACTGATTATAAAACACTGTCATTCCATTTTAAAGCCTACTCCCCAAACGGTCTGGATATATTTATCCATACCTCCCACTTTAGATAGCTTGTTTCTAATATTACTGATATGAACATTTATTGCATTATCTTCACCTACGAAAGGCTCATTCCATACAGACTCAAAAATATTATTTTTAGTAAAGATTTTCTTAGGATTCTCCATTAAAAGCACAAGAATATTATATTCTATCCTTGTTAAAGGCACAGGATTTCCACTGCATTTTACTAGCATGAGATTTTTATCTATTTCAATATTTTTATACGCCAAAATACTGTTTTTGCTTTTATCATCACCCTTATTTCGCCTAAACACCGCCTCCATCCTCGCTAATAGCTCATCAGTATCAAAAGGCTTTGTTACATAATCATCAGCACCATTTTTTAAAAGACCAATTTTACTTTCCTTATCATCTTTAGCTGAAATAACGATAATAGGCACCTTACTATTTTTTCTAATTTCTTTTAAAACACCTTCTCCGTCTATACCGGGGAGCATTAAATCAAGCAAAATTAAATCAAAATTATTTGTCCTATAAAGCAGTAATGCTTCTGTTCCAGAAAAAGCACAGCTAACCTCATAGTCCTCTAGCATCAGCAAATCTCTCAGCATATTATTAATATCATTATCATCTTCTACAATTAGAATCCTCTTACAAGTCATATTTTCCTCCGTCATAATGGGTTTTCTAAAAATTCCTCTAGCTTTATTGAAGCATCTTCCCACTCATCAATAAATGATTTTAATTTATTCTGCTCACTATCAATTACAGCCGAAATACTCAATACTTTTTCATAGTCACTGGTGATTTTTTCATTTGAAAGCAAGTCATTATTTTCAGAAATGATTTTTTCAGTTTCATCTATATCTTTTTCCAATTTTGAAATTAAAGTTTTAAGCTTTCTTATCTCACTTTGCCTTTCTTTTCTAAGCTTATACAAATTAGCATTCTCACTACTCTTTTCAACCTTTAAAGTAGATTTTTCATTATCTAAAAATGTAATCGTTTCAATATAGTCGTTATAATTTCCTGAAATCGTTTGTACGCCATTTTCATTTAAATAATAGATTTTATCAGCCAGCTTATTTATTAAATATCTATCATGCGATATTATAAATAACGTTCCATCATAGCTGAGCAAAGCCTCCTCCAATGCTTCTCTAGAGGAAATATCAAGGTGATTTGTAGGTTCGTCAAGCAGGAGAAAATTGCTGCCCTTAAGCATTATTTTTAGCAGTGCAACTCTAGCCTTTTCCCCACCACTTAAGCTGCCTATTTTCTTATATACATCATCACCTAAAAACAAAAACACAGCCAAAGAATTCCTTATTTGCGTTTCCGTAAGTCGTGGAAATTCATTCCACACTTCATCTAACACTGTATTTTCCTGTGTCAATCTCTCCTGTCCTTGGTCGTAATAGCCGACATCAACTCTTGTGCCAAAGGTAATTTTTGAACCTTTCGTAATATATTCGCCTCTTAAAAGCTTAAACAAAGAGGTTTTACCACATCCATTTGCACCAAGCAAAAAAACACGTTCTCCCCTTTTAATATCAATATCCACACCTCTAAACAAAACCTTTTTATCAAAGCTTAAGCTGAGATTTTCTGCAAGAAGCACGTCATTTCCACTGCGACAATTCGCTTTGAAAGTAAAATTAAGCTTTTTTTGTTTTTTAGGGGGCTGCACTAGCTCAGCCTTTAATCGTTCAAGCTGCTTTTCCTTATTTTCAGCCTGCTTAATGCTTTTTTCACGATTAAAGCTGCGAAAACGCTTTATCATTTCTTCCAGTCTGGCGACTTCTTTTATATCTTCATCATATTTTTTCTGCAAGCTTAAAGCATTTTCTTCTTTAAGCTTTAAATACTGTGAGTAATTACCGTTATATTGAATTAAAGAACAATTTTCTATTTCAAAGGTTTTGCCAGTAATTTTATCTAAAAAATATCTATCATGAGAAATAACAAGCACAGCACCTTTATATTCCATCAAAAATTTCTCAAGCCATTCAACAGCCTCAATATCAAGGTGATTTGTCGGCTCATCTAATAGCAAAATATCTGCATCGCTAAGTAAAAGCTTAGCTAACTGAAGCTTTGACTTTTGTCCACCACTAAGCACTGATACAGAAAGTGAGATTTCTTCATCTGAAAAGCCAATTCCTTTAAGCGTTGAGATAGTGCGTGATTTATAAGTCAAGCCACCCATATCTTGAAACTTATGAGTCAGTTGCAATTGCTTTTCAATTATTTCCTCACTGTGATTTCCACTATCAATTATAGTATTAACAGATTCTATATCATTTTCAAGCTTTATTAAATCGCTAAATATACTCACTGCCTCATCATAAACCGTAATATCAGACTCCCTGATAATATGCTGCTGCATATAACCTAGCTTTGCAAACGCTGATTTAATTACACTGCCGCTGTCAAGGGGGATTTCACCTATTAACTGCTTGAATAATGAGGTCTTTCCACAACCATTAGCCCCGACAACGCCAATCTTATCATTTTGATCAACCTTAAAATTAACATTTGAGAATATCTCACGCTCACCAAAATAAAGAGAAAGGTTTTCTATATTTAATAATATCATATAAATTCCACAATAATCCTTTAGCTATAATTAGTATTTATTCCTTATAAAATGCTTGATAAAATTTAAAAAATAACATAATCTTAATTTTTAAAGCATTTCTAATCGTATTTCGTTATAATTGCCCATCAAAAGGCGGTTGTCGGTGACATGGTCGGCGACGAGCCGTTGGGCATAGGTTTATAATAATCGGTTACGATTATTATATCATGAAATTCATATTTCTTCAACCTAAAATAAGCAAAATTAAAAGTCGCTTAAAGCGACTTTTAAAACTTAATGCAGAGTATTATTGTAAAACACACTTTTTAAAACCCTCTCTCAAAACATCAAAAGAATTTGCCTTTAAGCGGTATACAAGAGGGAAAATTCGCAAGATTTACTGGCTTATCTCTACTGTTTTGATTTTATTTGGAGCGTACTTTTTCCTATTACTATCACTGATATCAATGGAATAATCCTTAGCTGATGTATCTAAATATTCAGTAAATTCATCATTTTTCAGCTCTATCAAAATATTTTCATCATATGTTTCAATCCAGTCCGTTCTCTTGGAAATATCCTCACGCAAGACTATCATAACATAGCCGTTTTCTTCAACAATTTCTGGCTCTGCTGTTTCAGGCATACTAAATATTTTTTCAATAAATTCTTCAGTGAAGCTTGTTGTTTCCTTACTAATAAGCACATCATAATCATCTTCTGTTTTCACCGAGGAATCATCACTGGTGCTTGAAGAACTTGATGAGCTTGAGGAATCGTCGCTTTCACTCTGCTTAGCTACCCATTCATCATACTCTTCACTGACGACGGAGAATTTTTCACCGTCCGTTAATTTTTTTACAAGCTCTTCAGCTTGTTTTTTTGTAGCCTCCAAAGCCTTTTCATCATCATCGAGATTTTGATTATCAGGGTTCATAGCAATATATTTCACCCTGACAAAGTTTTCCTTAAAATAGCTAAGCTTGTCCTCTGCTGAAACTGCCTTTTCGCCACCCTCAGCGTAATAATAGCTAAATAGCTTTTGCCTTTTCTGAGAATTAGTGATTATTGCTTTATAAGACTGCTCGGATATACCTTGCTTTTCATAATAATCACCCTTTGTAGTAATACCTTGATCTGCAAAAACCTGACTAAAGGTTATACCATATTGTTCATAATAATATTCGCTTTCCCAAGTAGATTTAACAGTATCCTTAATCAGCTGCTCATCATCCTCATCAAGTGTTAGTCCAAGCCTTTCAAATTCACTTTCAACGGCAGCATATTGCAATAAATTTTCATCTACCTTTTCATTTACCCAATCAAGTGTAGATTTTTCGCCAATGCTCTTGTCAAAAAAAGATTTTTCCTCGGTACTTGTTTCTGTGTCAGAGCTTTCCTCATCGCTACTTGTTTCTTGCTCATATACTGCTGACTCGCCTTGTGCAATAGCATCAAGTGTAAGGTACAAATACACACCATGGCGTATATCAATGCCATTAACCTTGCCTATATAATCAGAACCTGCACAAGCAGTCACAGAAATAGCAATAATAAAAGCCATAAAAGCAGAACCTAGCTTTTTGATTTTTTTCATCTTGATTTACCTTTCGTTATTGTATTTTTTGATATGGTAATAGCCTAAGCATACGCCTTTAGCTAAAAAGCTCTTAAGTGAATGTTCATCTTTTCAAGTGCTTTTAACACCTTTGAAACGCTTTCGTCGGCTTGAATATCCGTTAATGTTCCCTCATCACTTCTCAAAATCAAGCTATAAGAAACACTCTTTTTATTCTCACCTATTTTTTCACTGCGGAAAATATCAAACAACTCAACATTCTCAAGATAATCAGCATTTTCTTTAATTATCTTGATAATCTCACCAGATGTAATTTCTTCATCGCATACAAGGCTTAAATCCCTTGTCACCGCCGGATATTTAGGCAAGGGCTTATATATTCTTTGCGTACCTTTATATTTTAATAGCTTTTCCAAATCCAATACTGCAATATAAGTTCTCTGTGAAATTCCAAAGCTTTCAGCAACTAAGGGATGAATTTCACCCATTGTTCCAATAGCATCATTATCAACAACAATATCCGCACATCTTCCTGTATGGAATGTCTTGTTATCTTTGTTAGTAAAATACTCAGCCTCGTCAATATAAAGAGAATTCAGCACAGAATTGACACTCGCCTTTAAGCTGTAAAAATCCTCATCAGCTCCAAAATAACCTATACAGAATATATCCTTTTCCTTAGGTAATTCATCATCTGTGGGAATAAATTCTCTTGCTACTTCATAAAACCGTCCATTCATTACTCTGCTATTGCAGTTTTTACTAATAACATCAAGCATTGATGGAATAACAGACCTACGCATAACGCTGCTATCTTCACCAAAGGGATTAAGAATTTTTACGCTTTCACGCTCTCTCTCATCTAATCTGATTTTATCATATGCTTTCGGGGAAATAAATGAATATGTCGATACCTCATAAGCACCATTTGCCCTCAGCACTTCGCTAATTTGTTCCTTCAGCTTAAACTCAGGCAGCTTTTTACTCTGAGTAAATAAAGCCGGCATTGTAGATGGAATTTTATTGTACCCATAAATTCTTGCTACTTCCTCAGCTATATCACATTGCTGTTCAATATCACTTCTAAAACTAGGGATAGTTAATGTGTCGTCAGATTCATTATATACAATTTCAAGTCTTGATAAATACTCAACCTGTTCTTTTTTTGAAATGTCAACGCCTAAAAACTTATTTATTGCCTGATAATCAAAAGCCAGTCTGTTTATCTTACTTTCAGAATAATTTTTATCAATCACTTCTGAAACCACTTCACCACAGCCTAATTCCTCGACAAGCTGTAATGCACGTTTCATAGCTTTTTCTGCATTTGCAGGGTCAAGTCCTTTTTCAAATCTTGAGGAGGCATCCGTCCTTTTATTTATCTTAACAGCAGTTGTCCTTACGCTTGTTTTATCAAAGCTTGCAGCCTCAAAAACCACTGTTTGCGTATCATCCATAATACCGCTGTACTCGCCGCCCATTATTCCAGCAATTGCAACAGGACTTTCTTCATCAGCAATAACAAGGTATTCTGGCTCAAGCTTAATTACAGAACCATCAAGAATTGTGATTTCCTCGCCTTTTTTTGCATTTCTTATATTAATTTTATTGCCCTTAACATATCTTAAATCAAAAGCGTGCATGGGCTGTCCGTATTCTAGCATTACATAGTTTGTTATATCAACAAAATTATTTATAGGGCGAATACCACTAGCAATAAGCCTCTGAGCCAGCCACCTAGGTGAAGGAGCAATCCTAACATTTTTTACAACTGCACCGATATAGCGTGAGCATAGATTTTTATTATGAATTTCGACATCTATATATTCCTTAGCACTAGAACCTACACCCATATACTCTGGCTCTTTTATGCTAACAGGAGCATCAAAGGTGGCACTAACTTCCCTTGCTAAGCCGATAACAGAAAGACAGTCTGGACGATTGCTTGTAATTTCAAATTCAACACAAGTATCATTAAAGCCCACAGCCTCTCTTATATCCATACCTAAACTCATTTTTTCGATATCGGGATCTTCATTAAGAATTAAGATTCCGTCTTTTATTGCATAAGGAAAGTCCTCTTGAGTCATGCCAAGCTCTTCAAAAGAGCATAGCATACCGTTGCTTACTTCTCCTCTTAATTTTCCTTTGGTAATTTTAGTACCATCAGCTAAAGTCGATTTGTGCAAAGCTACGGGAACAATTGCTCCTTTAAAAACATTTTGAGCAGCAGTAAGAATCTGAATATTCTCCCCTTTGCCTACATCAATCTGACATATCCAAAGCCTATCCGAATCTTCATGCTTTTTAATGTCAACAACCTTGCCCACAACAATATTCTTTATTTTTTCGCCTTGAATTTCATAAGCCTCAACTTTTGAGCCGGACATTGTCATCCCATCAACAAATTCTTTAATGGGCATATCGGCATTAACATAGTCTTTCAGCCATTTCATTGATAATATCATATTAACATCCTTTTTGATTTATCTTTTATTTTTAAAACTTTAGAATTGAGATAAAAATCTCAGATTATTCTCATAAAGCAATCTCATATCCTCAATTTCATGCTTAAACATTGTAAGCCTTTCTATACCCATTCCAAAGGCAAAACCACTATATATCTCTGGATCTATTCCACAATTTCTCAATACATTTGGATGAACCATGCCAGCACCTAAAATTTCAATCCAGCCCTCTCCCTTACAGGTAGGGCAACCTTTTCCATGACATTTAAAGCATTGGCAGTCAATCTCACANGANGGTTCAGTAAAAGGGAAATGGTGTGGTCTAAACCTAAGCTCCATATCCTCGCCATAGTATTGCTTTGCAAAATATATCAAAGTTCCTTTTAAATCGCCAAATGTCAAGCCCTTATCAACTACAAGCCCCTCACATTGATGAAAAATAGGAGAATGAGTAGCATCTACTTCATCACGCCTATATACCCTGCCCGGACTAATGATTGCAATAGGAGGCTTTTGCTCCTGCATAACTCTTATTTGCACTGAAGAAGTCTGCGTTCTTAGCAGCGTATTATCATCTATATAAAAGGTATCGCTAGGGTCACGTGAGGGGTGATTTTCCTCAGCATTAAGCAAATCAAACACTCTCGCCACGGTATCTATCTCCGGCCCATCAACCACAGTATAGCCCATACCCGCAAATATTGCCGAAATTTCATTAATAGTCTGGGTTAAAGGGTGTGCTTTTCCTAGCTTATGTTCTTTTAAAGAAACTGTGACATCAACAGCCTCTTCCTCAAGCTTTTTTTCAATCTGAACAAGCTTTAATCTTCCCTGTTTTTCAACAAGTGTTTTTTCAATCTCTGTTCTAATTTCATTTGCCATTTGCCCTATTACTGGTCTTTCCTCAGCAGAAAGTCTGCCCATCTGCTTTAAAATAGCAGTAAGCTGTCCTTTTTTCCCTAGAAAAGTAATACGGATAGCGTCACATTCTTTAATATCCGTACAGTTTTCAATAGAATCCAAAGCCTTTTCCTTTATAGCTAAGAGCTGTTCCTTCATTATTCAATCTCCTAAATATATTTTACAAATAGTATCATTAAAAAAACATGATTTCAACAATAAATTATATCATACAAAAGCAATTATTTCAAGGCTTTTAGGTACTTTTTTATAATTTCAAACAAATATTAGCCACAAATTTTCCATATCAAAAAACAAAGACAAAAAACCTACTTAATATTTCAGTGGCAGGCACAATCAATTCTTTATTATGCCAAAAAAAGCTTGTCAAAATCGACAAGCTTTTAATTATCTTTTATGCCAAATTAAAAATTCTTGAGCCTTTAATACCTAAATTACTATCGCCCGAATATGTTCCCACAATCCCCTCGGACGTATAATAATCTTCAATAAAATTAAGATTATTATTAAAGTCAGTGGTGGGCATTGTATTCAGCTTATAATGCACTATCTCAACACGGTTTTTTTCATCAACAAGAGCGAAAAAATACCCCTCATCAATATCAGGAAACCTCACGCTAATATCTTCTCTAAGCCTTTTTTCGCTATCACTTTCAGAATCAGTTTCAAACTTATTCAAAAGAATTTTAAAGCTATTTTTTAAGTCGCTCTTATCAGCTGAAATTGTATCAACCTTTGAAAATCCGCCTTTTTTATCAGCCTTCGCCATGATAAGAATATATTCTTTACTATCATTTTCAGGCAAGGCATACTGACTACCTTGTGCCAAGCCATTTTCGACATCAAGCGAATAGTCGGAATACACATTTTGCAATTGTATAAAAAATAGTCTTGACCTTGAGTTATACTCATATTTTTTCTCATCTGAGCCTGTGGGATTGTAAAAAACCATCGCCATCACTATACCAATAATAGCCAATACCACAATAAGCTCCACCAGTGTAAAGCCACTATTGTGCCTTTTTTTCAAAGTCAGACCCCCTTTTTAAATTCAAACCCCTGCACGAGCAATACAGGGGTTGGTATGAACGTAAATATAATTAAAAGTTAAGCCAAATCATGTTGGTTCTTACAATGAAGCTCCAACAGTTGATCTATCATCACTACCAGATGCATCAAACTTTAAGTCTGGCGAAGTACCAACTATGTGACCTTGTGTTTCTGAATAAATACCGGCTTTCTTATTATTCCACTTAAAATTTCCAGCTTCAAATGCTGCAGGAGCCGGAACACCTAAAGTTCCATCAGTCGGTTTAACAGGAATAACAGCTGTTCCTAGCACTTTGCCATCCTTCAAATAAATAACAATATCAGCATTCTTTAGATCACCTAAAATATCTTTTAAAGTTGTTTGCAATGCTTCATATTGAGTATCTCCAGTAGTAGAAAATCCGTAAAAATCAGTATCATCTAAACCAGTACCTGTTGCTTTTGGGGTATTCCAAGTACCATCTTCTACAGAATATACAACTTTACTTACCCTAGTAGTCTTTTTTAGACCTTTACCAGCAGTATTTTGTGCAGTTAACCAGTTTGTTGTTTGGTTTTTTACTTGAGCAGCAGTATTATTTGCCGAAGTGATATTTGCATCTTCTGTAAAGTTTAGCATTGTAGGAATAAGAATTGCCATTAATATTGCCAAAATAGCAATAACAACAATCAACTCAACAAGTGTAAAGCCTTTTTTAGCCTTAAGCTTTTGAATTCTTTCAACTAGAGTCATAATAATTACCTCCTAATAAATTTCATAAATAAAAGTTTTTATATGTTAAACCGTGCTCGCGGTTTAAACCAAAATAAAATATAATTTCTGCGTAAATATATTATACTATACTAAAATAAGAAATGCAATAGATTTAACAGAATGTTAAAACTAAATTGTTAAATTTGTCATACTTGCTAAAAAAATATATCCAGTTTTATGTAGAATAACCATGAAAATAATATTTGTTTTCACAAACTATTTACCAACACCAAGAAATCTCTTATACTCATTAATATCCTGACATTTTGATATAGCGACAGAGTCGGTGATTTTGCCACTGCGTACAAGCCTAGCAAGGTCTTGATCAAGAGTAAACATACCGAGATTTTTACCCGTCTGAATAGCTGTAGGTATCTGAAATATTTTCCCATCTCTAATCATAGCCGAAATAGCATCAGTATTGTACATAAGCTCAAGCGACGCCATTCGTCCTCTGCCATCAGCAGTAGGTACAAGGGTCTGTGATATAACTCCTACAAGAGTATTTGCAAGCTGTGCCCTAATCTGATTTTGTGAGTGTGGAGGATAGACATCTATAATACGGTCTAGCGTTTCAGCCGCACCTGTTGTATGCAGAGTGGAAAGTACCAGGTGCCCTGTTTCAGCTGCAGTAACAGCAGCATTAATCGTTTCAAAGTCACGCATCTCACCAACAAGAATAACATCGGGGTCCTCACGCAAAGCAGCTCTTAATGCACCGGCAAAGCTATCCACATCTTGCCCTATTTCCCTTTGATTAATCATACTCTGCTTATGGGTATGNAGATATTCAATAGGATCTTCAATAGTGATAATATGGCACTTTTTATTCCTATTAATATAATCAACCATGGCAGCAAGTGTCGTGGANTTACCCGAGCCTGTCGGCCCTGTCACAAGCACTANTCCACGTGGTGCCATTGAAAAATCCATAAGCAAATCAGGNAATAGCAAATCCTTTAATGTAGGTATATCATTTCTTAGCAATCGCATTGCAACAGCATGATAGCCACGCTGACGATAGACATTAACTCTGTGCCGATGCCCNGATGCAGATACATATGAAAAGTCTGTATCCATACCCTTTGAAATCATCGACTTATGCTTGATTGAAGTAATCTGATTAATTATATTTACAATAATCGGTTCTGTGCAATCAGGGTATCCACTAAGTTTCCTAATACTTCCATGCAATCTGACAACAGGTGGTAATCCGGCAGTAAAATGCAAGTCCGAGCAACCAAGCTTTCTTGTTTCATCAAGAATTTTGTTAATATCCATATTAATCTCCATGTCCGTTTCTCCTATTTGACATCCTTGTAAAAATATTANTAAAACGTGTATTAAAGCTATAAAATAGCTTTTTGCAAAGTAAAATTATACGCTGTACGTCGCTCTGACAAGCTCTTCTAACGTAGTACGTCCATCAAGCACCATTTCAGCTACATTTTCACGTAAAAGCTTTGTTCCATTCTTTTTTGCCGTCTCATTTATTTCCTCGGCAGTGCCTCCATTAGATATTATTTCCTTTATATCATTAGATGTAACAATTATTTCATGAATAGCTGTCCTTCCCTTTACACCACTTCCACGGCAATGCTTACAGCCATTGGGATTTTGCTTATAAATATACACAGGCTTATCTACTCCTAGCAATCTTAAATCAGCAGGGTCGCTAGCTACCACCTTTTCCTTGCAATGATCGCATAGCAAACGTACAAGACGCTGTGCAATGATACCCACCACCGAAGAGGCAACCATATAAGCCGGTACGCCCATATCTACAAGCCTTAAAATTGTGGAGGCTGCATCATTTGTATGCAGTGTAGATAGAACCAAATGCCCTGTAATAGCTGCACGTATAGCTATATCAGCTGTTTCACCATCACGTATCTCACCCACCATTACAATATCGGGGTCCTGCCTTAAAATAGAACGCAGAGCCGCTGCAAAAGTCATGCCAGCCTTTGCATTTATTTGCACTTGATTTATTCCATCTATTTTTTTCTCAACAGGGTCTTCTACTGTAACAATATTTACATTCGGCTTAGAAAGCTCGCCGATTGTCGCATAAAGAGTAGTTGATTTACCCGAACCAGTCGGTCCGGTAACTAGCATTACTCCATGTGGTGAGCGTATAATACTCTTAAACATTTGATAATTATATTCTGTCATGCCAAGGTCTGTAATTTTTCTAGCCTTTTCATCGGCAGTTGATAAAAGACGAATAACAACCTTTTCACCATAAACGGTCGGAATCGAAGACACACGCACATCAAGAGGAACACTATCAATATTCATACCAAATCGTCCATCTTGAGGAATACGCTTTTCAGCAATATTCATTCCCCCCAAGATTTTCAATCGTGTGACTAATGCACTGTGAAAGGTCGGGAGAATAGGCTTCATCTCTTCTCTTAATTCGCCATCTACACGAAATCTCACCCTCGTCCTATCTTTAAAAGGCTCTATATGAATATCGGAAGCATTCATTCTAAAGGCATTTTGCACCATAGTATTTACAAGCTTTACAATCGGCGCATTATCTATCCTATCGATTGAACCGTCCTGATCAGCATCAAGAATTTCAGTAGGCTGTATCTCACGATTAAGATCGTCCATTACATTACTTACTTGCTGCTGCGAGTACGCCCTGTCAATAGCCTGAACAATAGATGTTTTGGTAGCTAGCATAGCATGGATTTCCATGCCGGTAATTACCTTTAGCTCTTCAAAAATATAAAAGTTTACCGGGTCATTCGTCGCTACTGTAAGCCTATTATTAGTAACAGAATATGCTATAACTGTATGCTTTCTAGCAAGATTTTCAGGTATTTTCTTTACGGCATCAATATTTATCTGTATAGTATCAAGGTCTACATAAGGAACCTTTAATCTCATTGCAAGTGCCTGAGTAAACTGCGTTTCTGAGACAAAATTCATCTCGATAAGTACATCGCCTATCAATTTACCCGGCATCGTTTTTTGCTTTGCCAAAGCTGCTTCTAGCTGTTTTGGTGTAATAAAACCATTCTCTACTAGTATTTGCCCCACAGGCAGATTCTTCATATTTTATAACCCCCAACTATAAATTGTTGTTTTTTATTATAATTTATGTTAAAATATTTATTGTATTATTATTTTAATTACATGAGGTGGAGTATGCAATATTTTTTAATTGTATTTGCATTTATTTTTGGAATAGTTATAGGAAGTTTTTTAAATGTAGTTATCTATCGCACACAAACAGGTGAATCGATCGCTAAGGGACGCTCACACTGTGCAAATTGTCAGCACGCACTCAAAGCACTTGACTTAATCCCGATACTTAGTTACATATTTTTAAAAGGAAGGTGCAGATATTGTAATGAAAAAATATCACCACGGTATATGATAGTAGAAGCAATTACAGGACTTTGCTTTGCACTTTCTATATCGGTTTTTGGTATAGGCTTTGAATTTATAGTAAGCATCACGCTATTCAGCTTTTTAATTTGCTTAAGTTTTATAGATATTGATATAATGGAGATACCATACTGGTCAACTATCTCTGTTGCCACTTTAGGAATCATCAGCAAAATTACAGATATAATTGTATACAATCAGCCTATTAAAGCAGTAATCATCGAAGCATTAGTAGGTGCAATCTGCATATCTTTACCCTTTGCCATACTTGCATTTTTTAACGCTATGGGGGGCGGTGATGTTCAGCTAATGGCNGCTAGTGGTATTTTGCTCGGCTATAAAATTATTCCTGCCGCATTAATAGGCATTGTACTCGGCGGAATTTATGGATTAATTATCATAATAAAAAAGCGAAATAGCAAAAGCTGGACAGTAGTAGANTCTNACTCACCTTATAAAGAAGACAACATTGACAANGAAAACAAAGCCCTCACAGAAATGGTATTCGGCCCNTTTTTATCACTGGGAATTGTAGTAGCATTGCTGTGGGGAGAAGAAATAATCCAAGCATATACCAAGCTTTTATAAACTACAAAACTTTTCTTGTGACATAATAGATATAGATGGCTTTTTCTTCATCTAATGAGGTTGGAGAAAAAGCCTCTGCTTTTGTCCTTTTTTCAGAAAAACTTAGCTTGTATTTTTCAACCGACTTGTTAATATTGATATTTTCTAAAAGAAAAGAGTTTTTTTCAGCTGTTCTAATTATATTATCCCCATTTAAATCCGAGGTAGTATATGGAGTCAAGGAAGTCTGCATGGCAGTATCTACAACAGTGCCATCTTCTGCTGTTGCGTACGAAACATCAAAATCGAAGTATATTTTTCCATAATATGAGTCATTAAAAACTTTGGAGAAAAGAAATTTTCCCGATGCATCCNTNTTAATAGCACCTGTNCTTTGGTCTACTGAAAGCTGCTCGTAAACATAACCCTTTTCACCATTTTCACGCACTATAAAATTTATTCTAAAGCANTTNATTTCCTCTGCTAATGTACCATCAGGATATGTATTCAATGGGTATTCATATAAATACTTAAGCTTTCCATCGGCATTTAGCTCGCTCATTTCACTTTCCTTATAGTACTTAAAGACTTTGACATTCGTAGCATATTTAAGCTTTTTTTCAAGTACACTGCTCATATTTGTTACAATCTGGTCTGTAACAGTCTTGCTATTTATATCACTGGCTATTTTCCCCACAACAGCCATTATAGAGAAAATCATTACCATGAATATTGAAATAATAGCCATTACTACAATAAGCTCAACAAGTGTAAAGCCTTTTTTTCTATTCTTCTTCATATGCTAACCTCTTCACGTTCAGTAGCATTATCCATAAATTCCTGGATTATCTGCTTTTTCAGGATAAACTCCACCAATATTACTGCCAAAATAATCATAATTTATTTCTACATCGGATTCAAACTCGAAGGCAACCTTACAGCCATTTATACCTCCACCTTCCCAATTTTCTGAATTCGATATATCAACAGTTGTTGAATTAATCTGTTTTACAAAATATTTATACTTTTCATACTCTCCAGTAGTTATAACATTAAAGTTCTTTATATGAGAGGCATCCTTAAAATTAATCTTAAATTGGCGATAGTACTTTTGACTTTCTGGCACACCACTATCAATTATTTTCACAACCATTCTATACTTTCCACNGCCTAATGATGTGATAGTAAATTCTACTTTATCAATTCCCTTAGAACCGTATAAAACAGAATTAGCCTGCAAAGGTATTCCATCCTCACCATNATCATCGCTATCATCATCTTCATTATTAAGCTCACCAACGTCAGCAACAAAATAATTTAACGGAAAATCCTCATTTGGTTTTCCTCCGTTTTTCTGCATTTCCGCATCAATAACAGCCGAGTCTCCAAAGTCCAGTTTAATATTTCCATCAGCTGAATTGCTCTCATCATATTTCTTTTCATCTTTTAAAATATATATTACCTGATTTTCAACAGTATTATCGATAGTATAATTTTCTCCGTAAATTGAAATAGAGGATTGTAATAGCATAAAGACAATAAGAGATAGTATCGCAAAAATAGCCATTGCGACAATGCACTCTACAAGAGTAAAGCCTTTATTCTTTTTTAAAGCGTCGATTTTCATTTATCCAACCTCTTTCCATTTGTTTAGCACCGTTATTAATATCCCCACACTCTCCAGTTTCTGGTGTAAGTAGGGTCTGCCACATGAGTGTCCTCNGATACTAGGTCTTCCATGCCTATATCNGATTTCAGATAATAATAATAGTTAGAAGAATTTATTACAAAGTCAGAAACAATAATTCCACCAATCATTCTCAAGGCACCACCGGGGCTATGTGCATTAAATGACATATAAGGTGCATAGATATAGCCCGTAAATATATTGTCCATTTCAGCAAAATTCAAAGTAGAATTCATGCCTAAAGCTGTAATATAAATATTAGTATGAGGGTAATTTATTGTACCGTCATCATTTTTAATTTTATTTACCAGAGATGAATTACTATTTATATAGTTACGGTTTATACGATTTAAACCATCCCAATACTCATTCCCACTTTTATCCGTTTTATAATAAACGCCATCAGCACTGGATTTAGATGGTAAAGTTTCAGGAATTTTATTGTATATAAGCTTTGCTGTTTCGTTTCCGTTATAATCAATAGGTTGGTTTTTATAAGCTGTAACGCCATGCTGAGTATACTTTTCTCCACCTAGCAAGAGATAAAAGCTCTCATGTCCTAAAAAATCCTGATTACTTGCTATATAATTTGTACCATCCTTAACTTGAAAAACAACAGCACCCTCCCCTCGGATAAGGATGTTCATACGCAATCCCGTCTTATTAGTTCCTCCTGTAATCCACTTGAAAGCNTCATATANGCCATCNCCATCCGTATCCACATTATTCTCCAGATTAATTAGCAGCTTTCTTTTCTTCTGCTCTTCAACAGTAAGCTTTTTAGTATTCCCCATTGAATCAGTAATAGTTGATGTATCTATTATTATGGTAGGTGAATACACTTGATTTTGGTCATTTATTATCTGTCCTATTGTTGTGCTATAATTTATTGTATGAGTGTATTTTCTATCAGTAGGAAGAATTATAATAAAATCTGATTTCCTGCTTTTCATTTTTCATAGCATCATATCCGCTGCTTACAACATCGAATCCTTTATTTTCCATATGGGGTAAATTTCTTTACCTATCTTTTTATTTATATAAGCTTTTGCTTCCTCCACTGTTTTATAGCTGCCATCAGCGATTGAGCCATCTACCTGCCATGCATCTCCATCATGAACCACAACAAAGCCTAATTCATAAATGGCATTGCCAGTTTTGCCATTTATGCTAGATTTGCTGAGATTATCTTTTGAGATGTGGAGCTTGGCATTATTTTGAGATATAAACCAACCACTATGAGTATTCACCGTACCATTTACATATATATCTTTTTCAAACTCATGAGCAGCATTATTCTCTGTACTTCTTTCATAATTTCCATTAATATACAGAGTTCCGGATGTTTTTCCACTATATAGAGTAAAGTTACCAATAACATACATATCGGTGTCTTTTATCTCTCTATGTTTATCATTTCTATAATTTCCACCGACATAAATCGTACCATGATTAAGATTAATTACAGCAATACTATTTTGCTTATTAGCAATTTGATATAAATTATTTCCTATTATCCATTCCGTTGGCTCACTTGGCATATCATAACCGGGGTTATTCATATTCCAACCATAATCAAGTAATAAAGTACCGGCAGCAATAATGCTACTTAAAAATTTAACGTCCTTTCCTCCCCCCATCTCACGAATAATAGTATTTTCATTATCGAAATACAGCTCAGAATTAATTATACCACCTGCATAATAAGTATCATTAGGTGTATAACCTGTTGAAGTAAAAAATCTCTTAAATCCGTCGAAATCATTATCCTTTACGGAAACATTATAAGTAATAATGCTGACTACCGTATCATCAATTCCGTTATAATCGGTGGTAGATTCAATTTTATATACCTGAAAATCATCAGTACCATCAGTCTGATTGGCTAACCTAGTAATCTTGGCATTAAACTTTCCCATGCCAGGTATATTTTGAAAATCATTTTCGGTAGTAGACATTGTTGCCCCTTCACTCAAACCGAGAACCTTCGATTTAAAGGCATCAGTAGGGGAAGCATTTTTTATAACAGCAGTAATTGTATCATTTACAGAAAGCGAGGTCTGGTATGCCTGCTTTCCATAATAATCATTATAGTGGTCTTTTCTAGTGGTAACGACAGCTAAATAAAGCCCTTGAGCAATAATAAGCAGAACCGTCATTACACTCAGCACCATAAATAATACGCTGCCCTTTTTACCATATAAATTCTTAAACATAGCACACCTCTAACACCTTAACACAAAGACACATTTCTAAGCATTTGCTTCATTTTCTGATTTTTCAGATACATCTATATTATANCCTTCTAAAGAAACTCTCTCTATACTATAAAAGTTTAAGGAAACAGGTACAACAATTTCTGAAGTTTCNGTCATTCCATCTAAAAGTGTAGGTTCAGTAAAGCCATTTACATACAATGCCTTACGCACTTCTTTTCCATTTTCCGAAATTTTATAATTATTTATTGCATCAAGAAAATCATAAAACCTATTGTAAGGAATTGTCACTTCGAAATCAACTATATTTACACCAACCTCAGCAGAAATCTCTGAAGAAGTATTTGCAGACTCATCATCGGCCTCATCTGAAGTATCTATGAGAATACTCAAGGTTTCTTTATTATATTCCGATAGCTTTAAGCTATATGTCTTTACATAGCTCAAACTATTGACAAAATCTCTTGTTTTATTATCAGCCTCAACAGTATCCATTTTTTCGAAAAACAGCTCCGAAAGGTTTTGATTTTCGTTATATAATTCAACAATAGCATTCTTTATATCGCTCTTTGTATCAGCCTTTTCCTGTGCCTCACTAAGCTCCTTTTGTTTTGTTTCGAGGGTGATATTGCTGCTTTGAATTTTTTGAATCTCAGGTACAACAAACCAAAATACGCCAAGGCCAGAAATCAGAACCATAACAAAAATTATTAATATTATACGCTCTTGTACACTTAATTTCATGTTTATAATGTCCTTTCATTATAAATATAACCTAAACTAGCTATAAACATCTTTTTACTCTTCAGAACCTGAGGATTTTGCCGCTTCAATCATTTCTTGTAGCTTTTCATAATCCGTATGTTCAGTGTCATTTCCTAAAGTCACTTTCATATTCAATGTGAAAGTGATATTCTTTCCATCTACTACACTATCCTTTNCAACAGCATCAAATCCAGNATAAGNAATATCATTAAAATATGTAAGTCCTGTTTCTGTCTTAATATTTCTTAATAGAGTAACATATTTTGAAGGTATTTCAGACGGAACAGTTGTAGACACTGCACTATAAGATACAGTCAAGTCACTGCCATTAAGAACAAGGCTTGTTATCTTAATACTGTTATTATTCTTTGAAATTTCAGCAAAAGGCTCTTCAAGCTTCTTTTTCACATCGGAAATACTCTTAGTATAAGCATTAAACAAAACGCTTGCCTTTTTGGTAGTGTCATTATATTCCTGCAAATCAGTCCTTAGCAAGGTCAATCTATCTACCTCTGCCAAGTCGTCCTGCAAGTCATCTATCTGCCCTTGAACTCTTNCTGTTTCGTTAATAATATTNTTTTTAACAAACTTAAGCCCCATTACCACACCAAAAACAAGCAAAGCACTAGCAGCAGNAAACAACCCTAGTTTAACAAAATAAGCAGCATCTCCCGTACTCTTCTTTGCAATAGTAGTTTCAAGAAGATTTATATGCTCTAAATCCTTATTAGTTTTATACAAAGCGCCAATAACATTAGCAAACTGTGTAAAATTAACCTCACACATAGTGATAACGCTAGACGGAGTGCTTAAAATATGTGTGGGTACATCAAAGCCGGAAACAGCATTTGAAAGTGCAAGAAAATCTGGAATTTCACCGTAAAACAGTATTTCCTTAAGTGGTCTGTAATTTTTCCTGCTTTTAATAAATTGCAAAAGTAAAAACAACTTATCATACACAGCCCTGTTTATATAATCAGGTGCATCATCATAATCGGATGCTGAAATTTTAAAAAAGCTAGAAAATACAAGCTGCTGCTCTTCAAATAAATTGACATTAAGAAAATCTGAATCAACCTGAATCAAGAGCAATGGCATTCTCTGAGCCATTTTTGGCGAATTTATAATAAGTCTTGTGATGGAATTGTTGCTTAGATTAATTTCCTTTAAGTTAAGTCCTAAATGAGTAAAAAGCCTGCGATAGCCATCAACAAGCCTNTGTGGGCAGGCTGATGCTATAACCTTTATCAAAGGATTTTTATTCTCATCTATGGTTTCTCCTGAAATAGTATATGATATATTATACTCATCAGAAACACCAAGTGTACTCCTAATCATGCCGATTAAAGCTACATTATTCTTAATTCTCTTAGGCTTTGGAAGTATAATTTCCTTATGTACAACAGAGCTTGAAGTAATACTTACCTTTGCGTCTTTTTCTTTTACCCCGCTGGTTCTTAGCATATCACTGATTTCTGCCGCTACTAAAGGTACATCAACAACAAATCCATTTGCCACCATATCGGGCGATAAACTTCTCATGGCAGCGTCAAAAACTCTTATTTTATTTCCTCCAAAAACACCTCTAACAAGCTTTATATGCCTATCAGTAACTTCTATTGATAACATAAATATTCCTTTCTTCCCATGCAAGGAAATATATTATTTGCTGCATTTACAATTAATTTAAGCAATCGCATTATAAGAACTAAATATCATCGGATATAAGCCAACAAGAACAATACCAATTCCTATTCCTAGGAAAATAATCAAAAGCGGCTCAATCATGGAAACAAGCTTTCCGATAGCTGTTTCTGATTCCTCTTCATAATAATCAGCAGTTTTTTCAAGTATGCTGTCAAGCGTACCGGATTCTTCTCCGACATATACTATTGAAGTAAACAAAGAATCAAAGATACCCGTCCTTGCTATTGCAGTTGACAAGGATTCACCTTGCTTTACATTTTCAATAACAGTCGCAAACTCGCTTGAAATATAAGCATTATTTAGAGTTGAAACNGATTTTTCTATGCAGTCCACCATAGGAATACCACTGGCATAAAGATTTGACATTGTGCGTGAAAATCTACCCGTATATATCGTACCGATTAGCTTACCTGCTTTTGGTATCCTTAGCTTAAATCTGTCAAACTTTAGTCTTACAGCATCCACCTTTAGCATCACCTTTATGCTAACGATTAAAATAACTAAGACTACCAAGATAATTGGCCATTTATCAATTAAAAAATCACTAATCCCCATTACAAAGGCACTTAATGCTGGGATATCACCCGACATCATTGACTTAAATGTTGGCATAACAAACACAAACAAAGCTATTACTATACATACTGATAATATGGAAAGAATAATAGGATATGTCATAGAGCTTTTTATTTTATTATTTATTTTATGCTCTTTGGCATAATGGTCTGCAAGCCTAAGCATAATGGTATCTAAAGACCCCGCCGTTTCACCTGCATTTACCATGCTAATGAATAATCCGGGGAAAACACCCGGCCTTTCGGAAAGTGCTTGTGAAAAAGATTTACCCTTTTGCACATCTTCATATATATCTAGCAAAATCTGCTTTGCCTTTTTATTTTCCTGCTGTGTATGTAAAATTTGCAAAGCACGAACTAAGGTTAAGCCTGCTGATAGCATTGAGCTAAGCTGTCTGCTGATAAAGGCTAAATCCTTAGTCTTAAATTTATATTTTACATCAGGTGCTTTTTGTTCTTCAATATCACGATACTTTGTCAGAAAAAGGTTCTTTGCCTTTAGCTTTTCCGTTAAATCACGGTAATCCTCAGCGAACTCTCTTCCCTTTACTATTTTACCGTTAATATCAGATGCTACATAGGAAAAAGTTTTCAAAAAAGCTCCTCCAATCTAATCTATAATATTTTATAATATACTATCTAATGCAAGCTCTATCATCTGAGTAAAGGTTTTTTCCCTTTCCTCAGCTGAGGTAAACTCTGGTTTTTTTGCTATTGGCGTATCAGAAATAGTCAAAATACATAATGCTTTTTTATTAAAAAAAGCAGCATTCATATATAAGGCTGCCGCCTCCATTTCTACNGCAAGCACATTCATTTTCTGCCATGCCTTTGTGCTTTCTGCCGCATCATAAAAGGTATCACTGCTAAGCACATTACCAAATTTGCAGGAAATACCAAGCCTTTGTCCTGCACTATACACCCTTCTTAATAAATCAAAATCAGCAATAGGCGTAAAATCCCCAGGAAGCTGAAACTGCCTTGCATAAGCTGAATTAGTGCAAGCACCGATAGCTACAACAACATCTCTAAGCTTAACTTCATCAGAAATAGCTCCCGCTGAGCCTATTCTTATTATATTCTCTACTCCAAAGCAAGAATATAGCTCATGAGAATAAATTCCCATTGATGGCATACCCATACCACTGCCCTGAACAGAAACTCTCTCCCCCTTATATATACCAGTAAACCCTAGCATACCACGCACTTTGTTATAACATACTGAATCTTGCAAAAAATTTTCAGCTATAAATTTTGCACGCAAAGGGTCACCGGGCATTAACACAGTTTGTGCTATTTCACCTTTTTCAGCCTTAATATGTGGAGTGGACATAATATCTCCTCTTTGCAAAAAATTTCGAAATTTATCAAAGCAAATAATCAAATTTACTCTAATATCACCATATGATAAATATTGCTATTTTATTATACCTTTTTACATAAAAAAAGTCTAGATGTAATATTGTTTTTTTTATAAATTTGTTTAAGTTATACAAAATACAGTATTTTTTTTGTATACTTATAGAAAATTCAGGTGCTTAATTAACAAAAAAGTAATAAAATTGAACGGGTATATTTCTAATTTTGTTTTCTAAGTAGTATAGAAAATAATGTAATATATCTTTGTCTGAATACAAAAGCTTCAATAACGCTTTATCTATCCTTGATAAAATTAACAACCCTATCAAAAATATATTTATATTCTGGAAAATCTCTTTCTAGACGNCTTATACACTTATTGCAAAAAGTCTGCCTTTCCTGTGGATTATCTCTCATTGCCTGCTTTGCCCCCCAGATATGCGTATATCTGTTATTATTCCAAAGGCTGTTTTCATCTAAGAGAGTTGAGGCTTTAATTTTTGTATATTCAGCACACATTGAAAGCAAGCGTTGTTCGGCAAATACCATATAGCATAAAAAATCATCGCTATGAACTGCTGATTTCATAAAATATAATGCTTGACTTGTGTAAAACTGCTTAAAATCCTCGTTATTTATGTACAAGAAAGCAGTGTTTAATGCCTTTACATTCCAATTGAATTTTGGAAAAATATAATCCTTCATATTAAAATAATCAATAGGAGGATATATATCGTTATTAACCGATTCATAATGTGCAGCAACAATTTCCGAATTAAGCTCAGGCATTTCCCATAGGATAAAATCATTGTCAATCAGGCATACAGGGCAATCAAACTCCCTGAGAGCCAGAACTTTTCCTGCTGCCCAAAACATTTTTGGATTTATACCGTCTAAATCACATGGAATAATATCTAGCACATTATCCCATAAATCGGTTATCCCAATGCTTTTATAATAATCTAATCCTACTTTATCCGTTACCATAAGTATTTCATTGCCTAATTTTCGCCATGATAAGGCAGATAGAGTCATTGTNAGCAAATCAAAATCCTCTATATAATATTCCTTACCNCCACGAGCAAAAAAAGGTGCTGTGCTATTTATATGTAGCCCTAATAATTTTTTATCATGCATTATATTAACTCTATCCCATAGCCAAATTGAGTTATATGCTCAGTAGATAGCCTGCCCTCCTCATCACGTTTACTCTTTTTAGATGTAGTGGTGGTGTATGAGCCTTTAATCAACAAGGATGTTGGAAAAGTGGTTATGTTTCCACTAAAAGAGCCGGACAAAGAGCTGTAAACAAAAGATGATTTCTTTTTATAGCCTACATAGGAGTTTGTAAAGCTTGAAAAAGAGCCATTTGCTCCTGTAAACGAAGTGAATCCGCCCCTCCCTGTGCTAATTCCTCCTTCATGAACTGAAATAACCCTTGGGGGTATGTCGAATGCCAGTTGTAGCCTTATATTAAGCAATGGGTCATCGGCATTTGTATATTTAAGCCGCTGAGCATAGACTTTCCCGCCATTAGCTTCAAGCCATTTGACAAGATTTCCNGCAATATAATATCCTCTAAGTGCTGCTAAGTCAAANTTATCTTTAATTTTTGATGCATCATCAATTTTTTTCCCACAAAGCCATAGACTATAACTCATACAAACCCCTCCTATAAATTAATCAGCGAATCACCTTTTCACCTTATTCTTGCGATTTTCTTCCACAATCTTTCTAGCCATTTCTAATAAAATTATTTTTGTATTCATACCAGGATGCTCTAAAACAACATTTAGTAATGCCGAAAGTAAATTGCTTGCCGAAATTTTGTTTACAATACGCTCTCTTACTAAATCTATTGCATTAATAGCAAGCATAGGAATGTCATAACATTCTTTCTTTGCTAATATATCGTCAATTTCATCAAGGCATTTTCTAGCACAATCTTTAAGCTTGTTATTATTCATGCCCTTGCCTTCGCCATATGCACAATAACAAAGCCACTTTGTCATTTCATGCCCGTATTTTGCCATTAGCCTTTTTATATGAATCCTATCATGTTTTAAGCTCACATCCATAGCATCTATCAAAGTATCAACGCTATCGATAAAGTTATTTGAATAGCCAAGGCTGTTTAGCGAACTTCTTGCTATTAGCCTGCTTCTTTCCTTCATACCGAAATAATGCTTATTCCCCTTGTAATCATAGCTTATGCAATCATATACACCTGAATATCTGAAAAGCAAAGCATATCTAACCTCTAAAATAGGTGGTACTGAGGAAATAGCCCTAGAAACTCTAGTATAAAGGTCGCAATTACCAACCTTATCAATTCCAATCATTTTATTAATGTCAACAATAATTTCAGTAAGAATAAAAGCAAATATCTCAAACACATTTAAAACATTTTTACCACAAATTATTCTGTCCAGCTCTGCTTTAATATCATTACTGGATATAAGCTTTATCAACTCTTTATTTTCTTTGATTAACGCCAAAGTCTTTTCATCAATAGTAAAAGCATTTTCAGAAATATATCTTAATGCTTTTAATATATTTATAGGAGATTTAGAAAATGTATCTTGTTCAAAAATCATCATTCCCTGAGCCTTTGTCCTTGAAATAACCTGAACAACAGCACTTTTTTCGATTATGCTTTCCTTGCCGAAAAAGCTGTCAATAAGCCCTTTTCTAGGATTATACGCCATTGAGTTTATGGTAAAGCCTCTTCTGCGTAAATCAGCTAGAATATCATCGGTATAAACAACACTATCACCTACAACCGACGCCCTATAAGGTGTGACAAGTATTGTATANCCTTTTATAATTACTAAAATTTCACCTCTTTGGACATTGAGCTTACTTAGTCTAAAATCTCTAAATACATATTCAATATCGGAAACACCGGCATTTGTAATAACATCATAATCAACGGGTGTATTACCCAACAAAAGTTCTCTCACGCATGAGCCTGCTATAAAGGCTCTATACCCTTCATCTTCTAGAGCATTAATAGCAGAAACTATTGGCATTGGCAAATTTATATCCATATACTGTCCTTATTGAAATCTACTAGTCTGAATTAAGCCTTGCTTGTTACTAGCTCAGAACCGTCTTCAGCAAATACAGAAATTGCAGTCTTAGGTGCTTTAATTTGATTTTCATCAAAACGCACCTTTATCTCTTCCTTAAAATCGTGGTATATTTGCCAATAGTCCTCTTTTTTACACCATGCCCGCATTGCAAATACAAGGCTCTGGTCAATCTGGCTGTCAAGACGGACAAAAGGTGCTGATGGCTCATTAATCACTAAGCTATGAGATGATGCAATATCAAGTAAAATTCCTTTAACCTTTTCTATATCAGATTTACTGTCAACAGCAACGCTCAAGTCAACACGCCTTACAGCATTAGCAGAATAATTCACTATTGAAGAATTTGTCAATGTTCCATTTGGTAAAGTTATTCTCTTATTATCAGGAGTATTAAGTATTGTGTAAATAACAGTAATTTCTTCAACTGTTCCTGCGTCTGTGTGTGTATCTATGTAATCGCCCACCTTAAAAGGCTTAAAAATCAATATCATAAGCCCACCTGCAAAGTTACTTAATGCACCCTGCATAGCNAGACCAACAGCTACACCGGCAGATGCAAATAAAGCNGCAAACGANGACATTTCNACACCTAAAATACTAATAACAATTATTATTAAAAGCGCTTTTAATGAAATAGATAAAAAGCTTTTGGTAAAAGACTGTACGCTAGGCTCTATTTTAGCAAATCCCTTTCCTTTTGCTATGCTTTTTACAACTACCTTTATAATCTTTAGTCCTACTAACAAAACTATTAAAGCTATTAATAGCTTTAATCCTGTTGTAGCAGCAAATTCTATAATAACATCAAAAATTTTTTCCATAATCCCTCTACTTTCCAACGCAAAAACGTTCAAAAACCTGATTAATAATTTCATCTGAAATATTTTTTCCTGATAAGCTCATCAAATGCTCTATTGCTGATTGAATTTCTATGCCCAAAATATCCACAGACACATCACTAACAGCAGCATTTAACGCACTCTCTACCCTCTGCTTAGCAAGTATAACGCAAGCTCTTTGCCTTTCATTTGCTATAAAGCCTGCACTAGGGTCAAGATTATCAATCTCAACAGCTTGCTTTACAGAGGCTATAAATTCATCAACATTATGATTGTTCTTAGCAGAAATCATAACAACTCTTGAAAATCCCTGCTTAATAATCGACATATCTATTTTTAAAGGTAAATCAACCTTATTTACAACTGCTATACAATTCTTATCCTTAAGACTTTTTATAAGCTCAATATCATCTTGAGAAATTTCTCTTGAGCTATCAAAAACAGCAATAGCAAGCTGAGAATTTTTTAGCTTTTCCTTCATCTTTTTAACGCCGATTTGCTCGACTATATCATCAGTCTGACGTATGCCGGCACAATCAGCAAGCCGTAAAACAATCCCACATATTACTACAACTTCCTCCACTATATCCCTTGTAGTACCCTCAATATCAGTAACTATGCTTTTTTCATATCCTGAAAGCAAGTTCATCAAGGTTGATTTTCCGGCATTCGGTTTCCCGACAATGGCACAGTCTATTCCATCACGCATTAATTTACCTGTTTCATAGGATTTTAACAGCTTATCCAACTCTGCATTGATTTTTTTCAGCTGCGACTGTATAAAATTCATATCAACCGGAGGTGTGTCCTCATCGGGATAATCAATCCAAGCACTTATTTGTGCTGAAATAGCTAAAAGCTCATCGGTTATTTTCTCAGTAGTTTTAAATAATGCTCCTGATTTTTGTTCATTCGCTGTTTGCAAAAACTGCTTTCCCTCGGCATTTATCACATCAATAACTGCCTCTGCCTGAGTAAGAGAAAGCTTTCCATTTAGCAGCGCTCTTTTAGTAAACTCCCCTCTGCCAGCAGGTATTGCACCTGCATTAATACAGCTTTGCAACACCTCTTTAGAAACAAGCTCGCCTCCGTGGCAAGAAATCTCGACAACATCTTCACCCGTATAGCTATGAGGAGCTTTAAAAATAAGCAAAACTCCGTCATCAAGCTTTTTTTCTTCATTAAATATATTTCCGTAGCAAGCTTCATAGCCTTTCATGCTATCTATATTTCTATTAAAAGGCACAAACACTTTTTTAGCAATGCTTATTGCCTTATCTCCTGAAATTCTAATCACTGCCATGCCACCCTTTCCCGATGGTGTAGCAATCGCTGCAATTGTAGACAATTTACTCCTCCTGATTTTTAACACCGAATAATTTAGCGAAAAATCCCTTTTTCCTATCTAAATTAGCTTCTTTTTCTTCTTGACTATTTGTATCTGACAAAATCTCTGTTTCAGCCAGATTTACAATAAAAGGCTTTTTCAGCAGCTCCGAACTTTTTTCTTCTATCAAATACGTCCATACAGCTTGTGGGAAATGCACTTTATATTCTTCAATAGCATTAAGCTCAAGCACTCTGTCCAAAGCATTTTNCACATCTTCAATAATCATTTGAGTCAATTCATCATAATAATCCTCAACAATAATATTATACTCCTCTGAAGGTGATTTTCCCCCCACCCTCATCAAATGTATTCCTCTTTTTAAGTATTCAGTATAATCTATATATTCACTCCAATAATCATTTAAGGTTGAACATAAAATTCTATTTTGAAGTGACATGACTTTATCTTCCCCAAACCTTTGCACTGCCATATTGTATTTTTCCGTGCAGTTTTTCTGCCATATATCAGCATACTGATTACCAAGCAAATAGTCCTTTCTGGAGGAAAAAGTAATATCCCTATGCTTTTCACCTATAAATGAGTATTTCATCAGCCTTATTCTATCATCTAAGCTATCACCCTGAGCTATTCTCTGTACTCTTTTTATCTCACGCAAAAGCACTTTATCATCAAGCNTTTCTGATTGATTAGCTTTAGGATAATGCCTTTTAGGAACAAGATTTTTCAAATTATACTTAACAAATATTTCATCTTCTAGTGATACAAAAAGTCTGCTTTCACCTATATCACCCTGTCTGCCTGCTCTTCCATTAAGCTGAGAGTTAATTCTCTCACTTTGTGCAAGAAAAGTACAAACAACAAGCAATCC
>JGI24708J26588_10000176_pt1 | contig 49368 bp, 41 predicted proteins | sample BioPla1DNA2_FD_26588 | JGI IMG/M metagenome (IMG submission 26588) | reverse complement strand
TCTGCTTATCGTGTATATTATAACATATTATAGTTAAAAATACAGTAATTTGTTGATTTATAGAAAGGATAAATATAGAAATTTTAGTATAAATAATTTAGTATTTATATGATGTGTAGCTGTCCAGAAGTTGTTGTTTCATTTGATATAATTTATTGGATAGGTCTACATATACATTATGAGGATTTACCAAACGTCTTGCTTCATCCCAAAGGGTTTCCTGTTCCTTAGCGCAGTAATTTCTAATATCCATAACCGATGGAGATTGATATACACATTCGCCGGATATAAAGATAGGTACCAGGAGTTCTCTTAGGGTATAAGTGTCCGGTTCGAGATATGTTTTTTTCCAGGTTGCATGGGGATCAAATAGTAACAAAGGATTTTTGCTGGAGAATTCTTCTTCTACCAAGGTGATTAAATCTGCTTTTACTTTTCCACTCTCATTTTCATAGATTCGATAGATTTTCTTATTTCCTGGATTGGTAATCTTAAATTGGTTTTCTGACAATTTGATTTTTGGATGGAAGACACCGTCTCTTTTAATGGCAGCTAATTTATAAACACCGCCAAAAGAAGGACAATCTCTTGAGGTAATTAAATTGGTTCCAACACCCCAGGAATCTATTTTAGCATCTTGGCTGATTAAGGAATCGATTAAATATTCATCTAAGTCACTAGAGGCTGTGATTGTTGCTTCCTTAAAGCCAGCAGCATCAAGCATTTTTCTGGCCTTTTTTGATAGATAAGCAAGATCTCCGCTATCTAAACGGATACCGTATTTGGCTGGCATTTTGCCACTATCTCTTAATTCTGTAAATACTTTAATGGCATTGGGAACACCGGAGCGTAAAGTATCATAAGTATCTACCAAAAGAGTCGTATTTTGTGGATAGAGCTGGGCGTATTTTCGGAAGGCTGTAAGCTCATCATCAAAACTCATAATCCAGCTATGGGCATGGGTTCCCAGGGCTGGCATATCATATAATTTTGCAGAGAGTACATTACTGGTTCCGATGCAACCGCCAATTACGGCAGCCCTAGCACCAAGGGTTCCTGCATCAGGTCCCTGGGCTCTTCTTAATCCGAATTCCATAACCGGTTTTCCTTGTGCCGCATAGACCACACGGGAAGCCTTTGTGGCAATTAGGCTTTGATGGTTTATAATATTTAAAATGGCTGTCTCAATTAACTGAGCTTCCATAATCGGAGCTATGACCTTCATCAGAGGTTCCATGGGAAAAACGACAGTTCCTTCTGGGATTGCATAGACGTCTCCAGTAAAACGAAAATCCTTAAGATATGATAAGAAGTTCTCATCAAATATTTTAAGACTTCTGAGGTATTCGATATCATCTTCCTTAAAACGAAGATTCTTAATATAATCAATTACCTGCTCTAAACCAGCACAGATGGAATATCCGCCGCCACTGGGGTTACTACGATAAAACACGTCAAATACCACAGTGTCATTATTATCATTATTAAAATAGCCCTGCATCATGGTTAACTCATAAAAATCCGTCAATAGTGTTAAATTTTGTTTGCTCATACCATCACCTTACCTATTCAGCTTTTATTCAAAATTGTACATAAAAAACGGTTATTAATATAACCCTATATAATCCTACTTATATGGTAATTATATTAATTGTTAAAAATTTTACTCTATTTTTATTAAATACAAGATATACCAAGTAGAAAAATAAGTCAAGTATCAATAACGGACTTAAGTTATCAAGTTAAGTTAATGAAAATCTATTGACAATTTTAGTATTGTATAATATTATCATAAATAAATTATTATAAATAAAATCGATATTTTAAAGACGATGACGGAGAGAGTAGGCATCCGGTAAAAATCCCAGCGAGCCAGGGACAGTGTAAGCCTGGTATGAGTAGCAGATGACTGAAAATCACTCCCTAGTTGCAAAGCCCAAAGATAGAATTATTCTTATTCAGTAGGCCGCGACGGTGTCCACCGTTATATGGATAATGTATGAATGCCCAAGGGGCAGAGTATGTGAAACAGGTGGTTAAATGAAAGCGTTACGCTCTCATCCTTTTTCGGATGAGGGCGTTTTTTGTTCGATAGGAAATATCTTGTTACCTTAAGGGGATAACTGCTTATTTCCTAGCGAATAAAAATCCATAGTTATTATTATTAAATTAAAGGAGGATTTGCATGTACGATAAAGTGTCGACAGACTTAAACTTTGTCGAAAGAGAGAAGAAAGTTTTAGATTTCTGGAAGAAAAACAATGTATTTGAAGAAAGCATAAAAGTACGTGAAGGTGAGGAAACATTTACTTTCTATGACGGCCCGCCTACAGCTAATGGTAAGCCTCACATCGGTCATGTATTAACTAGAGTAATCAAAGATATCATCCCTAGATACAGGACTATGAAAGGTTATAATGTTTTACGCAAGGCAGGATGGGATACCCATGGTCTTCCGGTAGAATTGGAAGTGGAGAAATTATTAGGGATTGATGGTAAAGAACAAATTGAAGCCTATGGTTTGGAACCATTTCTAGAGAAATGTAAAGAAAGTGTGTGGAAGTATAAAGGTATGTGGGAGGATTTTTCCAATACCGTTGGTTTCTGGGCAGATATGGATGATCCCTATGTTACCTATCATAATGAATATATNGAATCCGTATGGTGGTCATTAAAACAGGTTTGGGATAAAGGGCTCTTATATAAAGGATTTAAAATTGTNCCCTATTGCCCTAGATGTGGTACACCCCTTTCCAGCCATGAGGTTGCACAGGGCTATAAGGATGTAAAAGAAAAGTCTGTAATTGCTAAATTCCGATTAAAAGGGAAAGAAAATGAATATATTCTTGCGTGGACAACAACACCTTGGACCCTACCTTCCAACGTAGCTCTCTGTGTAAATCCCGATGAAACCTATGTTAAGGTAAAGGTTCAGGTGGATGCGGCTGGTAATGTCCTTGGAAAGAGTTCTTCCTGTAATCATAACCATGATCATAAGGATCATAAGCATGAGGAGGCGGTAGCAGTTGGTACGGAAAAATATATTCTGGCAGAGGCACTCTTGAAGGTATTAGAGGGTGCTTATGAGATAGAAGAAAGATATTCTGGTAAGGACTTAGAGTATACCGAGTATGAACCCTTATTTGATTATGCTACCCTTGACAAGAAGGCTCATTTTGTAACCTGCGATTCATATGTAACTCTTACCGATGGTACCGGTGTGGTTCATATTGCACCTGCTTTTGGTGAGGATGACAGTAGAATTGGAAGAAATTATGATCTTCCTTTTGTACAATTGATTGACGGAAAAGGTGAATTTAAGCCGGAAGCTACTGATTTTGCTGGAGTGTTCTGTAAGGATGCAGATGAACCTATCATGAAAATGCTAGCATCAAAAGGACTGCTTTTCCGTGTGCTAAAATTTGAGCATAGTTATCCGTTTTGCTGGCGCTGTGATACACCTTTGATTTATTATGCAAGGGAATCTTGGTTTATCAAGATGACTGCGGTGAGGGATCAGTTGATCAGAAATAACAACACCATCAATTGGATGCCAGAGACCATTGGCAAGGGTCGTTTCGGTGACTGGTTAAATAATGTACAGGATTGGGGTCTATCCCGTGACCGTTATTGGGGAACTCCCCTACCAATATGGGAATGTGAAGAGGGTCACCTACATTGTATTGGAAGTATCGAGGAACTTAAGTCTATGTCGGACAATTGCCCGGATGACATTGAACTTCATAGGCCATTTATTGATGGAGTAACCATTAAGTGTCCTGAATGTGGAAAAGAAATGACTCGAGTTAAGCCTGTAATTGACTGCTGGTATGATTCAGGATCCATGCCATTTGCACAGTGGCATTATCCTTTTGAGAACAAAGAAGTGTTTGAGAAACATTTCCCAGCGGATTTTATTAGTGAAGCGGTGGATCAGACCAGAGGATGGTTCTATTCTCTTTTGGCGATTTCTACTTTGATTTTTGATAAAGCACCATTTAAAAATGTAATTGTACTAGGTCATGTTCAAGATGAAAATGGTCAAAAAATGTCTAAATCCAAGGGAAATGCCGTGGATCCTTTTGATGCATTGGAACGTCATGGAGCGGATGCAATTCGTTGGTATTTCTATATTAACTCAGCTTTATGGCTGCCAAACCGTTTCCATCATGGAGCCGTAACAGAAGGCCAAAGAAAATTCATGGGAACCTTGTGGAACACCTATGCCTTCTTTGTACTTTATGCCAATATTGATCAATTTGATGCATCAAAATATCAATTAGACTATGATAAATTGCCTGTGATGGATCAGTGGCTATTATCAAAACTGAATACTCTAATCAAATCCGTGGATGAACACTTGGATCATTATCGTATTACTGAAGCTGCCAGAATGATGGCTGATTTTGTAGATGAATTAAGCAATTGGTATGTAAGAAGAAGCAGGGAGCGCTTCTGGGCCAAAGGAATGGAGCAGGATAAGATCAATGCTTATATGACCCTTTATACCACTTTGGTTGAACTGTCTAAATTAGCAGCACCCTTTATACCATTTATGGCGGAAGATATTTATCAAAACTTGGTGGCTAAGAACAATCCAGACCAACCAAAGAGTGTCCACCTTTGCTATTATCCATCCTATAATGATGAGTGGATCAATAAGGAATTAGAAAAGAATATGGAAGAAGTTCTTGAGATTGTTGTTCTAGGTCGTGCTTGTAGGAATACTGCCAATATTAAGAATCGTCAACCGATTGGTAAAATGTATGTAAAAGCCGATGAGCAGCTTTCTGAATTCTATAAAGAAATCATTGCCAACGAACTTAATGTAAAAGAAATTATCTTTACGGACGATGTGAGAGCCTTTACTTCCTATAGCTTTAAACCTCAACTAAGAACTCTGGGACCTAGATTCGGTAAAAAGATAGGGGCACTTAAGAATCTCTTAGCAAGTTTAAATGGTAATGAAGCTATGGATGAACTGAATGCCAGTGGAAAACTGACAATAACCCTTGAGGGTGAAGAGGCTATCTTGGATAAGGAAGATCTCTTGATTGAGGCTAGTCAAGCAGAGGGCTTTGTATCTGACTCTGACCGTGGTATTACGGTGGTGCTTGACACTCATCTAACAGAGGAGTTAATCGAAGAGGGATTTGTTAGAGAAATCATTAGTAAGATACAAACCATGCGTAAAGATGCAGGTTTTGAGGTTATGGATCATATCTGTCTATACCAAGATGGAAATGATAAGATAAAGGCCATAATCGAGCGAAACAAAGAAGAAATTAAGTCCGAGGTACTGGCAGAGCAGATTATCTTCGGTCAGATTCAAGGACATTCAAAAGAGTGGAATCTGAATGGAGAAGATGTTACCTTGGGTGTAGAAAAGCTATAAGGGTAAGATTTAAATTTGCCAACCAATGATTAGTAAAAAAAAGGAGATGCCTGGGGGTTTTAAAGCCTAATACAAAAGGTTTTTTAAATACCCCGGGCATTTCTTATGTAAAGTGGAATTTATGATGAAATATTTGTGAAATAGCTTATTTTACTTTATTTTTTATTAAAAATATGTTATAAAAAGTATAGTACACAAAAATGGTTTCGGAAGTAATCTTACCGAAATGGAAGAGGAAAGGATTAACATAATGAAAAAAAGAGCGCTTTTAATTGCATTAGGTCTTAGTATCGCACTGGTAGCTGGGGGATGTGGGAAAAAAGATACGGAAGGCCTAGATAATACTGCTACGGAAGATAATGATTCAAAGGAAGATAATAATACGCCGGATTTTACACTCCCAGAAAAAGGTGAGTATGATGTAAGCGAATATATTAAATTAGGACAATACAAGGGAATAGAAGTAAAAGTAGAAAAATTAGAAGTAACCGAAGAAGATATTGAGGAAGCGATCCAGAGTGATCTTCAATATTTTTCAAAAACTGAGGAAGTGACAGGAAGACCTGTAGAAGACGGAGATATCGTTAACATTGATTTTGAAGGGTTTTTAGATGGTGAGGCATTTGATGGTGGTAGTGCAACTGGTTTTGACCTTATCATAGGTTCCAATGCATTTATCGCTGGCTTTGAAGAGCAACTGATTGGTGCCAATATTGGCGAAGAAGTAGAGCTAAATCTTTCTTTCCCTGAGAATTATGGAAAAGAAGAACTGAATGGCCAGCCGGTTGTATTTAAAGTAGTGGTAAACTCCATTAAGGTTAATGTGCTTCCGGAATTAAATGATGACTTCGTAAAGGAAAAGTTTGAACTAGAAACCGTGGAAGAGTATAAGGAAAGCATCAGAGAAGAAATACAAGCTTATTATGAAGAAGAAATGTTTGCCATTAAGATTAATAATATTATGAATACCATTTTAGATAATTCTGAAATTATGGGCTATCCGCAAACTTTAATTGACTACTATATAGCTGAGGTAAATCTAAGTCTGGAGCAAAATGCTAGTTTATATGGANTGGANAAAGAAACGCTATTAGCTGCATATAATATCACCCAAGAAGATTTTGATGCCGATGCGAAAATATATGCAGAAACTATGGCAAAACAAGAAATTACTCTAAAGGCTATTATTGAGAGCGAAAACATGGATCTATCCGAAGAAGAATTTAATGAAAAAGTAAGTCAACTGGCTCTGGAAAGTGGTTTTTCATCTTCTGAGGAGTTATTAGAAGTAGCTGGTGAAGAGGAAATTAAGGAAATACTTCTATACAAGAAAGTTATGGAGTTCATTGCTGAAGAAGCGATTGAGATATAAGAGAACTTGACAAGTTAAAAATAGGATGTTATACTACGCAAAGCATCTGTTATAAATCAGTAATTGTAAAAGCTCTTGGTCATGCAGACTAAGAGCTTTTTACATTTATCATACGTTTTAAAAGATAAGTTATTCCTACATAGGATGAATTTTTGACGGGAATGATAAAGATATAGATTGGATGTTAGAAAGGAAATTTGAATATAAATGAGAAATGTAAAATTTGATGAAATTAATATCAATCCTAATATTTTACGAGCAGTAGAGGAAATGGGATTTGAGGAAATGTCACCAATCCAGGCCAAGGCTATTCCAGTGATTTTAGAAGGAAAAGATATTGTAGGTCAGGCACAAACTGGAACTGGAAAAACGGCTGCCTTTGGAATACCTCTTTTGCAAAAGATCGATCCCCAGGAGAAAACAGTGCAAGCCTTGGTTTTATGTCCAACAAGGGAATTAGCCATCCAAGTTGCAGAAGAGATTCGGAATTTAGCAATGTTTATGCATGGGATTAAAATTCTACCTGTATATGGTGGCCAGGAGATTTCTAAGCAAATCCGTTCCTTAAAGTCAGGAGTTCAAGTTATTATTGGAACTCCAGGTCGTGTAATGGATCATATGAGAAGAAAAACCGTTAAATTCGGTAATATTCGAATGGTAGTCTTGGATGAAGCGGATGAAATGTTAAATATGGGCTTTCGGGAAGATATTGAAACCATCTTGAAGGAAGTACCAGAAGCAAGGCAAACCATATTGTTCTCAGCAACCATGCCAGGACCCATTCTTGAAATCGCAAGAACCTATCAAAAAAGTACAGAGATTATCAAAGTAGTAAAGAAAGAATTAACCGTTCCTAAGATAGAACAATACTATTATGAAGTGTCTCCAAAGAACAAAGAAGAAGTTCTAGCTAGACTTCTGGATATGTATAATCCCAAATTGTCCCTTGTCTTTTGTAACACAAAAAAACAGGTGGATGAATTGACGGCTTCTCTACAGGGCAGGGGATATTTTGCAGAAGGCCTCCATGGAGATATGAAGCAACAGCAAAGAGACCGTGTTATGAATAGCTTTCGAAATGGAAGAACGGAAATTCTAGTAGCAACCGATGTTGCTGCCAGGGGTATTGACGTAGATGATGTAGAAGCTGTTTTCAATTACGACGTACCACAAGATGACGAGTATTATGTTCACCGTATAGGAAGAACAGGTCGTGCGGGTCGTGAGGGTAGAGCATTTACCCTAGTGGTTGGTAGAGAAGTATTCAAGCTCAAAGACATACAAAGATATTGTAAAACCAAGATTAAACTCCAACCGATTCCTTCGATTAATGACGTTACTGCTGTAAAAGCAGAGAAAGTTTTGGATCGGGTTCAAAATATTATAGAAAACGAAGATTTAACCAAGATGGTTGATCTTATTCAAGATCGAATCAATGGAGTTGACTATACAGCACTAGATATTGCAGCAGCATTTCTTAAGATGTCCATTGGAGATGAGTATGGAAATGATGATGAAATGACAAACATGGATGAGTTTGGTGATACTGGGGCAGAAGCGGGAATGGTTCGACTCTTTATTAACCTAGGTAAAAAGCAAAATGTAAGGCCAGGGGATTTCCTTGGTGCTATTGCTGGAGAAACCGGTATGCCAGGTAAATTGATCGGTACTATTGATATGTATGACAAATATACCTTTGTGGAAGTTCCAAGAGAATATGCTTCTGAGGTAATTCAGGTTATGAAGACAGCCAAAATAAAAGGAAAGAGCATTAATATCGAGCCTGCAAACAAAAAGTAAGGAATGATCCATTTAGGCTATAATTTTAGCTTTATGTAAGATAAAAAAGCAAAATGAGCTCACTTAGGCTTGTTGAAATTACGATTGGAGCAATGATATCATGAACAAAGCCCTGTTCATGATATCATTAACTTTTTATAGGACATTATATAGAATATAATAGAAAAATACTTGACTGATATATCCGATTGGGTTATAATTTAATAACGATTACTATTATTAGGAGTGTGTATTGTATTATGTCAGTCACAAAATATAGCAGGCAGAGAGAGGCTATTAAGGAGTATCTAGCTCATACCAAGGAGCATCCTACCGCCGATATGGTATATATGCAAATTCGAAAAATTTACCCCAATATTAGCTTAGGTACGGTCTATAGAAATCTAAACTTCCTAGCTGACAAAGGAGAAGTACAAAAAATCGATTGTCAAGATGGCAGTATTCGCTTTGATGGAAAAGCGGAACCTCATTATCATTTTTTATGTAAGAACTGTGGATGTGTAAAGGATCTAGAAATGGAATCCATTGATCACATAAACGAAATAGCAAATGCTAATTTTTCTGGTAAAATCGAAGGCCATATCACATATTTTTATGGAAAATGCCCAGAATGTTGTGAAGATTAAATTGTAACATGCTTTAAAATTTTGAAACAGCAAATAAAAAGTATAAAGGTTCGACAATTTTACCTTTATACTTTTTTATGTTTGGATATAGAATAAGATTTAGATTAAGAGAGTTAATTGAGCGATTATTGAGCGATTCTATATAAAGCTTTTTGTTAATTTTTACACTTCTAGAAGGTATTAAGGTCTATATTGATAGGAGATAGGATAGTGCTATTTAAATATTAGATTACCAGTCTATGGATTTATCGATAAGGGAATGAAATAGAAATAAAATATGAAAAAAATACATATTCCCTATTGACAATTATATAAAAGTATTATATTATAATAACAGTAACAGTTACTATTATCTAAGAAATATTTATTATTTCTTTGTTACATATTACAAATTCGTGGGGATTTTTAAGTAACTGTAATATATTTGGGAAAAGGAGAATTTAAGAATGAAGAAGTATGTTTGTCAAGTATGTGGATATGTTCATGAAGGAGATAGTGCACCGGACCAATGTCCGATCTGTAAAGCTGCAGCAGATAGATTTACGGAGCAATCTGGCGAAAGATTTTGGGCAGATGAACATATCGTAGGCGTTGCAAAGGGCGCTAGCGAAGATATTATAAGGGATTTAAGAGATAATTTTATGGGCGAGTGTACGGAAGTAGGAATGTATCTTGCTATGGCAAGAGTAGCTCATAGAGAGGGGTATCCTGAAATCGGTTTATATTATGAGAAAGCAGCTTGGGAAGAAGCAGAACATGCTGCAAAATTCGCTGAACTACTTGGTGAAGTTGTTACCGATAGTACAAAGAAGAACCTAGAATTACGTGTTGATGCTGAGAATGGCGCTTGCATGGGCAAGATGGATTTGGCTACCCGCGCGAAAGCAGCTAATCTGGATGCTATTCACGATACAGTTCATGAGATGGCTAAGGACGAAGCCAGACATGGGAAAGCTTTTGAGGGACTTCTTAACAGATATTTTGGAAATTAATGATATTAAATTAGCTTATATCTAGCATATGTTTCCCCCAAAACATATGCTTCCCATATAGATTGTTCCCAGCACAGGAAAAAGCCCCGGTTTTCGGGGCTTTTTCCGTTGAAGTCTACTATCTTACATTTTATGTGATTAATGAAAGGAAATTCTTATGTAATAATTGGGTGTTGAATTTTTATTTTACTCTGGTGATATGAACACAATATACATATGTATTCTGAACTTTCTTGGCTTCTACTCCATCAATATGAATGATTGGTTGTGTTTCAGAAGGGGTGGTATATTTCTTGAAAATAATACCGTCCTGATTAACACGCATATTTCGAATTTGTCTGTATCTATAATCTTGCTTGGGAATTCCAATGTAGTTAAAAATAATATCATAGGTATCATGGTGTAAAAAACAAACTAAAATATCCTCTTTGCTATACATTCGAATAATTTCTCTGGCTTCTTCAAAGGTCATATTGGTACATTTGTATTCACCTTCATTTAAAAGGGCATTCATATTGCTATTATCCAGTAGTAGTAAGGGGTTTTGAATTTTCTTATCTGACATAAGATTACACTCCTTCCTGCTATACATTTCCCATTGATAAGGTATAGAAACCTTCCATTTTTAGTATATGGTAGATTATGGGATACGTCAACAAAAATCGTAAGAATTAATACTAAATTATATCAAATATAAAAAAGCCATGATGAAAACCTAAGCTTTTTTTGAAAATATAAGGTTTCTTCACGGCTTTTTATATTATATGTTTTTGTTTAAGAATTATTAATTGTTAATTTTTCTTTTCACATAGCTGGTATGAAGGAGTTCGTGGGCTTTATGACTGCCTGGCTTCTCCAAGAATTCATCATAAAGCTGCTTCACACTTGGATTTTCATGAGATTTTCTAAGTGGCATACTTGCATCCAACTTATAAAGAGCTTTTGCACGTAAGCTGCGGATATCTGTAAAGTTTCTTACGTTAGCCGGTTGCTGTGGCTGTCCACCACCGTTAACACATCCGCCAGGACATCCCATGATTTCTATAAAATGATAATCGGCTTTTCCAGACTTAACATTTTCTAGTAGTTGTCTTGCATTGGATAGTCCAGATGCAACTGCAACTTTGATGTCCATGTCAGCAACACGATAGGTTGCTTCTTTGATGCCTTTGGTACCTCTTACTTCTTCGAAATCAAGGCTCGGAAGTTCCTTACCGGTTAAGGTTTCAACTGCAGTTCTTAGGGCAGCTTCCATAACACCACCGGTTGCACCAAAGATAACTCCAGCACCAGTGGAACGTCCTAATGGATCGTCAAAGTCTTCCTCGGGTAAGGAAATAAAGTCTAGTCCCACACGATCAATCATCCTTGCTAATTCTCGAGTTGTAATAGAGATATCAACATCGGGAACTCCTGCAGCATTCTGGTTTTCTCTTCCGATTTCAAATTTCTTTGCGGTACATGGCATTACGCTGACCATAACAATCTTCTCAGGATCAATGCCCACTTTCTGAGCGTAATAGGTCTTTGTAACAGCACCAAACATTTGCTGTGGAGATTTACAACTAGAAAGATTATCGATCATATCTGGATAGTAGTGTTCGCAGTATTTAATCCAACCTGGGGAACAGGAAGTGATTAAAGGTAAAGTTCCACCATTTTGAATTCGATCCAATAATTCTGTTGCTTCTTCCATAATGGTAAGGTCTGCTGCAAAATCAGTATCAAATACCTTGTCAAAGCCTAAACGGCGAAGAGCAGAAACCATTTTGCCTTGTACATTGGTACCGATAGGAAGGCCGAAGGCTTCACCTAGGGCGGCACGTACAGCAGGCGCTGTTTGAACAATAACATATTTATCAGGATCTGCTAATGCAGCAAATACTTCATCGGTATTATCCTTCTCAGCTAAGGCTCCCGTAGGACATGCTACAATACATTGACCACAGGATACACAGCTGGTATCTGCAAGATCCATATCAAATGCACAGGCAATACTGGTAGCAAATCCACGATTGTTGGCTCCGATTACGCCCACATCCTGAATTTTCTCACAAACTGCAGAACAACGTCTACAAAGAATACATTTGTTATTATCACGAAGCATATGAGCAGCGGAAGTATCGATGTCATAATGATTGCGTTCTCCATCATAGAATAGCTCATCATCTACTTTCAAGTCTTTACAAAGTTTTTGGAGTTCACATTCACCACTACGTACACATGACAAACACTTTCTATCATGATCGGATAGAATGAGTTGTAAGGTTCTCTTACGGGATTCAAGAACTTTAGGAGTATTAGTCCATACTTCCATTCCGTCGTTAACTGGATATACGCAGGAAGCAACGAGGCTTCTGGCACCTTTTACTTCAACCACGCATATACGGCAGGCACCGATTTCATTAATTTCCTTTAAGAAGCAAAGAGTTGGTATATCAATATTTGCAAGCTTGGCAGCTTCTAATATTGTGGAACCCTTGGGTGCTTCTACAGGAATACCATTTATTTTAACATTAACTGTTTCCATAAATCTACCTCCATTTACCGCCAAGGCGGCTATCATATAAATAACCGAATACTTTCCTAATTACTTCTTAGAGATAGCGCCGAATTTACATTTTTCCATACAAGCGCCACACTTAATACATTTACTTTGGTCAATAATGTGAGCTTCTTTTACCTTACCTGTAATTGCACCGTTTGGACAAATTCTAGCACAAAGGGTACATCCCTTACATAGATCAGCATCGATCACATAGGAAAGAAGCGCTTTACATACGCCAGCTGGGCATTGTTTATCAACCACGTGAGCAATATATTCATCCTTGAAGTAACGTAATGTGGAAAGGACTGGGTTAGGTGCAGTCTGTCCAAGGCCACAGAGGGCATTTTCCTTAATGTAGTAGCAGAGTTCTTCCATTTTTTCAATGTCTTCTAATGTTCCGTTACCATTGGTGATTTTATCCAACATTTCAGATAATCTCTTTGTACCAATACGGCAAGGGGTACATTTACCACAGGATTCATCTAAGGTAAAGTCGAGGAAGAATTTTGCGATGTCAACCATACAGTTGTCTTCGTCCATTACGATCAGTCCACCGGAACCCATCATAGAACCAATATTTATTAGGTTGTCATAATCAATGGGAACATCAAAATGGGATTCTGGGATACAGCCACCAGATGGTCCTCCAGTTTGGGCAGCTTTAAATTTCTTGCCATTTGGAATTCCGCCACCGATTTCTTCAACAACTTCACGAAGGGTTGTTCCCATAGGTATTTCAACAAGTCCTGTATTATGAATCTTACCTCCAAGGGCAAATACTTTTGTTCCTTTGGATTTTTCAGTACCCATAGAAGTAAACCAATCGACTCCATTTAAAATAATGGGTGGTATATTTGCATAGGTCTCAACATTGTTTAAAAGGGTAGGTTTGCCAAAGAGACCTTTTTGTGCTGGGAATGGAGGACGTGGACGAGGTTCACCACGGTTTCCTTCAATGGAGGTCATTAGAGCTGTTTCTTCACCACATACAAATGCTCCAGCTCCCAATCTTAAATCTATATCAAAATCAAATCCGGAATTAAATATGTTCTTACCTAATAGGCCATATTCTCTTGCCTGTTTTATAGCTATGTTCAAACGTTCTACGGCAATTGGATATTCAGCACGTACATAGATGTACCCCTGATTAGCTCCTATAGCATAACCTGCAATAGCCATGGCCTCTAATACTACATGAGGATCCCCTTCCAATACAGAACGATCCATAAATGCGCCAGGGTCACCTTCATCGGCATTACAGCATACATATTTTTGATCAGCTTCATTTTGTTTGGCTAGTTTCCATTTGAGTCCAGTTGGGAAACCACCGCCACCACGGCCACGAAGTCCACTATCTAGTATGGTTTGGATTACCTGATCTGGTGTGTATTCAGTTAACACTCTACCCAGAGCTTCATATCCATTGGTTGCAATATATTCATCAATGCATTCTGGATTAATAACACCACAATTGCGAAGGGCTATTCTTTTTTGTTTTTTATAAAAATCAGTCTCATTTAAAGATTTAATGCCATCCTCTGAAATGGTTTCTTTATAAACCAGACGGGTAACAATACGTCCCTTTAATAAATGTTCAGAAACAATTTCAGGAATATCTTCAGGTTGAACAAGGGAATAAAAAGTTGCTTCTGGATAAATAATTATAATTGGTCCTAAGGCACAAAGTCCGTGACAACCAGTTTGTACAACTGCAACTTCATCCTTCAAACCATTTTTATTGATTTCCTCTTGCAGTAGCTCGATGATTTTCGTACTTCCGGAGGAAGTACATCCGGTACCACCGCAAACTAATACGTGTGAACGATACATAATGAATCCTCCTTCAGTTAACCGATTGTCTCGGCTATTGTATACTTCGTAACAACTTGACCACGTACCAAATGCTGCTCTACCACTTCTAGGGCTTTTTCCGGAGTCATTTTTATATAAGTGATTTTATCTTTGCCAGGCTCCATAACCTCAACGATAGGCTCATATTGACATAAACCGATACAACCAGTTTGAGTAACAGTAACATCGGTAAGACCTTTTTGCTGAACTGCATCGGATAAAGTAGTAAGAACAGGACGAGCACCACTAGCGATACCACAAGTAGCCATTCCTACTACAACCCGGGTACGGTTACTGCTTTCGTTCCTTAGTCCCAACTGACTTTGCATACTTTCCCGGATTGCTTTCAGTTCTTCAAGAGTTTTCATGCAATTTCCTCCTTGTATTTATTTTTTAACTAACATGAAAAGGATTAACAACTTATCAATACTAAACCTGAATGCCATCATCTACTTCCCTTTGATTTTCTTTTAAATATTCTTTAATATAAGTAGACACTTCAGGAGTATTGAGAGGGATGTTTCCAAGAATATCTCGGAACTCCCTTGTATCAAGTTGAAAGCTTCGATGATCAAACTCATAATAATAGATAAAATCCACAGTAGGATTTAATGTTATCAAAGTATGAATCGTACTATTGATGTCACCTAATGGCATGCGGTCAATATGGGACAGGGAAAAAGTAGCAACTACTTTAGTTCCACATTCCGGGAGAGATTCTATCTTAAAGTTTCCACCGCAACTTATGGCAGCCTGCTTAAAAAAGGGGATGCCAAGTCCAACACCTCTGGTTGTACGGGTGGTGAAGAAAGGATCTTCAACCTTGGATAATTGTTCCTTATCCATACCACAGCCATTATCAGAAATTTTAATCTTGAGTAAATCTGCCTTCCTATGTATAATAATTTTAATCTCAATCAGGTTAGCATTTGCCCGGATTGAATTGTTTGCAACATCTAATACATGTAAAGACAATTCGGTCATCATATTATTCGTATTTCTTTAATATACCGTCAATATCATCTACGGTTAATTTTCCGTAGACATCATCATTAATAGTAAGAACAGGTGCTAGACCACAAGCTCCGATACAACGGCAAGATTCCAAGGAAAACTTTCCGTCAGGAGTACAACCACCATCCGAGATGCCCAATTTCTCTTCCAGTTTGTTGAAAAGATCACCGGCTCCTTTTACATAGCAAGCAGTTCCCAAGCAGACGGATATCTTATATTTACCTTTGGGATTTAAGGAGAATTGTGAGTAAAATGTAACAATTCCGTATACTTTCTCCAAGGGTACTTTGAGTTCGTCAGATATTATGGTCTGTACTTCAATAGGTAGATAACCATATATCTCCTGCGCTTTTTGTAGTATGGGCATAAGAGCACCTTTGTCATCTTTATGGTCTGCTATGACTTGCAAAAGAGCTGTTTCCTGCTCCTTTGTTCCGGCAAAGGGCACTGTATTTTTTTCTAAACCCATTGTCAAACCTCCTTCATAAAAAATTGTGTTACCACAAGTAGTCACATTATAGCATAAGGTTGTTAAAAAATCTACAAAAAAAGTGAAAAAGATTTAGCATATAGGCTACAAAAGTTTATTAAAAACGTCCAATTAAAATAGAAGGTATCAATTGATACTCTGTTAATAGTATGAATTTTATAATTACTTTAATTGTGTTTTAATACAATTTGTAATATAATTAAATTATTAAAAAAAATGTGCTAAATATTAGGTATTTACAGAATTATTTTACTGTTTTCTGTGAAGTTTTGATTTATATATAATTAAATAAAGAATCACTCAAAGACTGCTTATAGAAAGGTGAAAAGAGGATGAATTTGAATAATCATCTCGAGGAAAACTTGAAAAATGTTCCAGGGGGAGTGGCTTTAATCGTCTTGGACGACCTACTTACAGTTCTCCATGGAACCGATACATTTTGTTCGTTAATTCAAAATATACGTAGTAAATCAAATCTTAAATTCCCGCTAGCATTATTGAGGGTTGTATATTCAGCTGATATTATCTATGTAACTCAACAACTGGCACAACAACGGCAGCGAGAAGATGGGATGTTTCGAATTAATTTTAGAATATTGCAGGATGATGGGCATTTTAAATGGGTGATGATATCTGGAAATAAAACTATGGAGGAATATACTTCTGGTAATAAAGCATATCCGGTATATTCCTGTATTGCCATGGATGTTTCGGATCATATGATGGATTACAAACGTCTAGAGCAAATGGTGGAATGCTATCGAGTTATATCAGAATTATCAAAGGATTTATATTTTGAATATGAAATAGCTACAGATTCTCTTATATTTAATGATTTATTTTACGAGATGTTTGGAAAGGAATCTAAGATAAAAAACTTCCGAAAGAAACTTGAAAAAAACAAAATAGTCCATCCAGAAGAGTTACCCGCTGTGATTAAAATATTTGATACCATGATGACAGGTAAAAAGCAAGTGCGCTTTGAAGTTCAATTAAATGCCAAGGAAGGTGGATATATTCCTTATACCTGCTATGCTTCCATGATATTCGATGAAAACAAGAATCCAAGTAAGGTAGTAGGTAAACTAGATACAAAAGGAAGAATGGGTTCTCTGAATGAGAAAGCTTTGATGAAATTGAAAAAAGACACATTGACAGGAGTCTATAACAAAGAAAGTGTTATGATAGCCATTAAGGATGCTATGGATAAACAAAAGTTGGATGCCTTATCTTCCCTAATGTTTTTTGAAATAAGAAATTTTAAAGGGATGAATGAAATAATGGCGGAGCATACGGGGGAGAGTGTACTTACCCAAATAGCAAATTTGATTAAAACGGTCATTCGAACAACGGATATTATAGGAAGAGTGAGCATGAGTGAATTTATGGTATACATCACAGATATTCCTTCCCCTAAGATTGTGTATGGAATCGCTGATTATCTATGTTCCAAGATAGATGACTTGTATGGTTATAAACATTCAAAAAATGCTCTGTCCATGAGTATTGGCATCGCCTTTCATAAAGGTTCTCAAATGGATTTTAATACTCTGAAGGCCAATGCAAATACTGCTCTAATTATGGCAAGAAAGGAACATGGTAGTTCCTTTGAAGTCTTCTATGATTAAGTCAAGATATAAGCACTTATTATACTTATTATAAGGACATAAAAATTTTTATATGATAATTTTTATTAAGAAAGATCTAGGAAGCTGAAAGAAGAATGGCTGGACAGTTGGCCAGCTGAAATCATATTAAAAAAATCATATCAGTAAAATAGATAAAAAAAGTTATAAAATGATTTGCTTTATAAAAGATTAAATTAAGATTTAAATAAGAGAGGAAGTATTTATGACAATTGGGGATATTAAAGAAACTTTGGGTGCAAAACTCATCGTAGGTGAGGAATGGATGTCTAGAGAGGTTCATACGGCCTGTGGTTCGGATATGATGAGTGATGTTTTGGCATTTATGAAAGATCAATCGGTTCTATTAACGGGTCTATGTAACTTACAGGTGATTCGAACCGCAGAAATGATGGATATTGTTTGTATCGTCTTTGTCCGGGGGAAGATGCCCGATGGGGCAATGATTGAGATGGCTAAGCAAAAAGAGATTGCCCTTCTTTCCACAGGCCACCGCATGTTTTCCGCCTGTGGAATGCTTTATGAAAAAGGATTGCGGGGAGGTGCCCCATATCGATGAAGGATACAGAGGATAAAATCACCTTATTTTATAAGATACCTGGAAATGACTTTACCAGGGCAGGGGAAGCCTCTAGCAATGTNAAAAGTAAATTAAAGATGATGGGGGTTCGTCCTGATATTGTACGAAAAGTGGCAATTGCCATGTATGAAGGTGAAATTAATATGGTAATCCATGCGTCTGGAGGTACCATAGAAGTTATTATTTCACCAGAAGAAATCGAAATGATTTTGAAGGATCAAGGGCCAGGAATCGAAGATATTGAATTGGCTATGACAGCTGGATATTCTACCGCTCCAGATAATATAAGAAATTTAGGTTTTGGAGCTGGTATGGGACTTCCCAATATGAAAAAATATACCGATGAAATGTCTATTGAAAGTCAGGTTGGTATTGGTACCACAGTTACTATGAAGGTTAAAATAATATAGTTTCTCAATCAATCTGATAGGAAGCTTACTGATTTATACCTGAATAATGAGATGGGATTGAGCTAGCAAGATGTAGGAGTGGGATTATGGGAGAATTTTTTACTTCAGTACATTTAGAAGAAGATTTGTGTAAGGGATGTATTAACTGTATCAAACGTTGTCCCACGCAGGCCATAAGAGTTAGAAATGGCAAGGCAGTAATCACTAAGGAGTTTTGCATTGATTGTGGGGAATGCATTCGTATTTGTCCCCACCATGCCAAGAAGGCCAGTTATGATTCTCCTGATGTACTAAATAAATTTGAATATAGGGTGGCTTTACCACCTCCTTCCCTTTATGGACAATTTAACAATCTGGAAGATGTTAATATTGTTCTTACTGCCTTGAAAAAGATGGGCTTTGATGATGTATATGAAGTAAGTGGAGCTGCGGAGCTGGTTTCAGAAATGACCAGAGCTTATGTAGCTAATCATAGGGGAAAATGGCCTATCATTAGTACCGCATGTCCAACGGTGGTACGATTAATACAGGTACGATTTCCCAACCTGATTGATCATTTGCTTCCGATTTGTGCTCCGGTAGATTTGGCGGCTTCCACTGCAAGGAAAAAAGCTATGGATAAAACAGGACTTCCTTCTGAAAAAATCGGAGTGGTTTTCATATCTCCTTGCCCAGCAAAGGTTACAGCAGTAAAAGCCCCCATTGGTATTGGACACAGTGAAATTGATGCTGTATTGGCTATGAAGGAAGTATATCCAATGTTACTTCCATTGATGAAAAAAAGTGTCAATGATATAGAAGAACTGGGGATATCCGGTAGAATTGGTATTGGTTGGGGTAGTGCTGGGGGTGAAGCAGGTAGTCTTCTTACGGATAATTACCTGGCTGCCGATGGAATTGAGAATGTAATCCGAGTACTGGAGGATTTGGAAGACCAAAAATTTGATCAATTGGAGTTTATTGAATTGAATGCCTGTTCCGGCGGTTGTGTTGGAGGGGTATTGACGGTTGAAAACCCATATGTGGCTAAGGTTAAGTTAAAAAGACTGAGAAAATATCTACCAGTTGCTCGTACTCATTTAGATGGAAATCAAGATAACAAGGTGGAAGGCTATTGGACCGATGATGTAAAATATGAGCCGGTATTTAATCTGGGGAAAGATATGAGGGAAGGAATCGCCAATATGACACGAGTGGTTGAGCTTTGTGAAAAATTTCCTGGCTTAGACTGTGGTTCCTGTGGGGCACCTACTTGTAAAGCCTTAGCGGAAGATATCGTTAGGGGTGTAGCCCAAGAACAAGATTGTATCTATATCCTCCGTGATTATATACATAGGCTTTCCAATGAATTGTCAAAATTGGATAGAAAGAAGGAATAAAGATGAGGGTTCAGGATTTAATCGATGCAGGAAATTTTAAAGTACTTAATCAGGGAGAGGGTCTAAATCGAGAAATCACAGGTCCCTATTGTTGTGATTTGTTAAGTTTAGCTATGGGCAATATGCCTGCTGGTTCTGCCTGGGTGACTGTGATGGGTAATGTAAATACTCTTGCGGTAGCCAGCTTAGCAGATGCAGCATGTATCATCCTGGCGCAAGGCTCCACATTGGATGAAAACGCCCTGGAAAAGGCAAAGGAGCAAAAGATCACAGTATTGCAAACTCAGATGCCGATTTTTGATGCTGCTTTGACTGTTTATAGGTATCTCCATGCCTAAGTTATTCTATGACTTACATATCCATTCCTGCTTATCTCCCTGTGGGGATGATGATATGACTCCTGCCAACATTGTAGCCATGGCTTTCCTTAAGGGCCTGAATGTGATTGCTGTAACAGATCATAATTCATGTAAAAACTGTCCAGCCGTCCTGGAATATGCTAGGAAGTATCAAATCATAGCCATTCCAGGAATGGAGTTGTGCACCAAAGAGGAAGTTCATGTACTATGTTTATTCAAAAATCTTTCTGATGCTCTGTGCTTTGATGAATATGTAAGCTCAAAATTGATTAAAATTCCGAATAACGAGAGTATATTTGGAAAACAAGAAATCTATGATGAGAATGATCATATTATCGGAACAGAGCCTTATTTATTGATTAATGCAACAGAGATATCCTTTGATGAAATTGGAGATCTAATGCAGCAGTTTCATGGAATTTATATCCCGGCTCATATGGATAAAAGTTCAAACAGTCTTTTCTCGAACCTAGGCTTCATTCCTCCTGAGGTAGATTTCCATTGCGTAGAGTTTACAAGTAAGGATAGATATGACCGATATCTACTTCAAAATCCTTATCTAAAGCAATGTAATCTGATTATAAATTCGGATGCCCATAGCTTGGGTAATATCAATGAGCCCGTAAATTATCTGACTACCAAGAATAATAGTATAGAAGAAATTTTAAAATCTTTAGACAAGTTCTAGGGATAAAAGTCAATGGCAGGATCAGAAGGCATATTTATTGACTGTGTCACAAAAGCTTGACTTCTCTAGAAAGTTCTAGAATCCTAAAAAAACAGGCTATTGTAATATCATGATCTTGTGCTATAATATAAAGAATTACAAATAACCGTGTTTATTGCTTTGAACAAATATGGGTAAAGGAGTTATTATATGGAATTAGTAGATATTAGAGAACTATATCGCAAACAAGACCAATACATTGGAACAAAAGTTCCGGTCGGTGGATGGGTGAGAAGTGTCAGAGATTCTAAAACCTTTGGGTTTATTACTTTGAATGATGGCACCTATTTTGAGCCCCTTCAAGTTGTTTATCATGATAAATTAGAGAATTTTTCTTTGTTGTCCAAATTAAATGTAGGATCCGCTATTATTGTTAAGGGTGAATTAGTAGCAACACCCCAAGCAAAGCAACCCTTCGAGATTCAGGCAGAAGAGGTGATCGTTGAAGGGGCATCCACACCAGAATATCCCCTACAGAAAAAGAGACACACCTTAGAATATTTAAGAACCATAACGCATCTAAGACCTAGAACCAATACATTTCAAGCAGTATTTCGTGTTCGNTCCCTAATTGCTTATGCTATTCATAAATTTTTTCAAGAACGAGATTTCGTATATGTTCATACACCAATTATTACGGGCAGCGACTGTGAAGGTGCTGGAGAGATGTTCCGTGTTACCACTTTAGATTTGGAAAACATTCCAATGACCAAAGATGGAAAAGTGGATTGTTCCCAGGATTTCTTCGGCAAGGAGACCAATCTTACTGTAAGTGGTCAATTAAATGGTGAGGCCTATGCTATGGCTTTTAAAAACATCTACACCTTTGGACCTACTTTTCGTGCTGAAAACTCGAATACAACCAGACATGCTGCAGAGTTTTGGATGATTGAGCCAGAGATTGCATTTGCAGACTTAAAGGATGATATGATTTTAGCTGAGGCTATGCTTAAATACATTATCCGCTATGTTTTGGAACATGCACCCTTAGAAATGCAATTCTTTAATCAATTTATTGATAAAGGACTTTTAGAACGTCTTGAAAATGTTGTAAATTCTGAGTTTGGACATGTAACCTACACGGAAGCAATTGAAATTTTAGAAAAGAATAATGATAATTTTGATTATAAAGTGTACTGGGGATGTGACTTGCAGACAGAGCATGAGCGCTATCTGACAGAACAGGTGTTTAAAAAACCTGTATTTGTAACAGATTATCCTAAGGATATTAAAGCCTTCTACATGAAATTAAATGAAGATGGCAAGACNGTTGCNGCTATGGATCTTNTAGTACCTGGAATAGGGGAAATTATCGGTGGNAGCCAAAGAGAAGATGATTATGATAAGCTATTAAAGAGAATGGAAGAAATGGANCTTAAGAGAGAAGATTATGAATTTTATCTTGATCTTAGAAAATATGGTACTGCTAGACATGCAGGTTTTGGTCTCGGATTTGAGCGTTGTGTCATGTATCTCACTGGTATGAGTAATATCCGAGATGTAATTCCATTCCCCAGAACAGTAAATCACTGCGATCTGTAAAAAGAGAAAATCTTAATACCAATAGAAAATGAAGACATGCAGGTTTTGGTCTCGGATTTGAGCGTTGTGTCATGTATCTCACTGGTATGAGTAATATTCGAGATGTAATTCCATTCCCTAGAACAGTAAATCATTGCGATCTATAAAAAGAGAAAATCTAAATACTAATTGAAAATGATTAAAAAACAAGACGCAAGGTTCGTAAATGAATCTTGCGTCTTTTCTAAAAATCATTGTTATAATGATTATATTACTTATTCAATATTAACCAATACCAGTAGGATACAAGCTATTACCAGTAGGATACAAGCTATTACCAGTAGGAACAATCTTTACCAGTAGGTTACAAGCTATTATTAATTTGATACAATCGATTATTAGAAGTTTACTATATCATTACCAATTCAAAAATCTTTTTCTTAAATAGACAAGATATCTGACATATCTATTTATTCTTAAATATATTGTCTTTTACACGGTCCAAGGCAAGCAATAAAATGGTACCTAAGATTCCCACAGCAATAATCTCACCGATACCCACAGTCAACATAAAAAATGGAATCGAATCTTCAAAACCATATGCATAACGTAAAACCCAAGGAATAATTAGAACGTTTGCAACAATGGGTGGAATGGGTACCAAGTATTTATACCTGCGTAGAAGATAAGATAGGATAGCACCAATCAATGTAGCTAAGGTTCCAAATATAATATCAAATACATTAGCCGGTCCCAGGATATTACCTAATAGACAACCTATAGTCACTCCAGGGATGGCAGCAGGTGTAAAGTAAGGGAGTACCGTCAGAGCTTCTGCAATTCGAAACTGAATGGGTCCAAAGCTGGTGGACTGAAAGATTAATACAAGAACTACGTAGATTGCTGCAATCAAAGCAGCTTGAGTGATAAACAGTGACTTTTTCATTTTCATACTTATTCTCTCCTTTAGTTTTGTTTTACGTGTGGAAGGTTTCGAACACACGATGGTTTTATGCTGGAATACCCAAGGCTTGGGGATAGCAGCGAGGTAAACTATAACGTATTTCCAGAGAAATTGCAAGAGAATTTTCAATTTTTTATTTCTAGTGCACGTTTTAGGCTTCTGAATCGTTTTATTATTGAAGGCAAATATTTCTATATATTCTCAAGTTGCTGTATTTAGATTACAGTAAGATTAATACAGGAAGGAGAAAAGTGTCTTGAAATCCTCAAATGATTTTATTATTACTCAGTTTTTGCGCTATGGAAGACTAGTATTACAGCTTGCTTTTCAGAACACAGCTAATATGTCAGAAGCAGAAGATATTACTCAAGAAGTTTTTTTGAAATTGATGGTGGAAGCTAAGGAATGGGCAGTTATGTGTAAAGTTTGAATTCAATGATTCCATGAATTTCGAAAGTTTCCGTGATGCTAGAATTGTTATAGTAAACAAAACCAACGGAAGCATTATTAGCGGAGCAGTGGATGCTAGCCAGCCGGTCAATGGCAACGATGAAAGTCAGGCAGATATGGTAAATGGAAAGATTATATCTTGCGGAGCTCAATTTGATGGAATATCCGACATAGAAATATTAAAAGATTATTATTGTGCCTTTGGAATTGATGGAAAGAGGACACTTTTCGAGGGTGAATGGGAATTGGATTTTGATCTTGAATATATGGATACTACCAGGGAGTATACAATATCAAAAAATATAAAGATTGGAGAGCTTGATAGAAGCTTGGAAAAGATAATGATATCTCCCTTATCTATACAATTACAATTGCAACCCTTATCCGATGGGAAATATAACAATGAAGACCATATCAATCTATTAAAAATGATTAACTCAAACATAAATCTCTTGAAGATTATTATGAAAAACAAGACCGAGCTCCTAGTCCATAACCTGTCTTTTGATGGAGATACAATTTATGCGGTTTTTCCAGCAGTTCTTGATTTAGATATGATTTTGGCAATTGATTTTAATGGGGTAAGGATAGAAATAATTAAATAAATTTGAATAAATTTAAAATTCCTACTTGACAAATTCAAATTAGAATAATATATTATTAATAACAGTAATGATTACTATAATTATTATCAAAATATATTTATAAGGAGGATTTTGAATATGTCATTAGTAGGAAAGCAAGTTCAACCTTTTAAAGCACAGGCTTATCAAAATGGAAAATTTATTGAGGTTACCGAAGAGAACTTTAAAGGAAAGTGGAGTATTGTATGTTTCTACCCAGCAGACTTTACTTTCGTTTGCCCAACTGAATTAGAAGACTTACAAAACAAATATGATACACTAAAGGAAATGGGAGCTGAAGTATACTCTGTATCAACAGATACTCATTTTACACATAAGGCATGGCATGATAGTTCCGCTACCATTGGTAAGATAAAATATATAATGATTGGAGATCCGTCTCATACAATTTCTCGTAATTTTGATGTATTAATTGAAGAAGAGGGTCTTGCAGATCGCGGTACCTTTATTATTGATCCGGATGGCGTAATTCAGTCCGTTGAGATTAATGCTGGAAATATTGGACGTGATGCAGATGTTATTGTAAATAAACTTAAGGCCGCACAGTATGTTAGAAATAACCCTGGTGAGGTTTGCCCAGCAAAATGGAAAGAAGGAGCTGCAACTCTTAAGCCAAGTTTGGATCTAGTTGGAAAGATCTGATTGGAGTAAGCCTATGGTATTAGATGCTGAGATTAAAGTACAACTGTCTGAGTATCTTAAGCTACTAGAAGATGAGGTTCTGATAAAGGTTAGTACGGGATCGGATCCAGTATCAAAGGATATGGTGGACTTAATCAATGAATTAGGAGCCATGTCTTCTAAGATTAAGATAGAGCAGGCGGTTTTACCTAGGACACCGAGTTTTTCAATAAATCGGTTTGGAGAGGATACCGGAGTGACTTTTGCAGGAGTACCTCTGGGACATGAGCTTACCTCATTGGTATTAGCGNTGNTACAAGTTAGTGGAAGACCACCTAAGGTGGATCAAAAGACAATGGAGCAGATTAAAAGTCTCAAGGGAAGCTATCATTTTGAAACCTATGTTAGCCTATCTTGTCATAATTGTCCTGAGGTTGTTCAAGCCTTCAATCTCATGAGTGTCTTAAATCCTGGAATTACTCATACNATGATTGACGGTGCTGCTTTCAAAGATGAAGTGGAAAGTAAAAATATTATGGCTGTACCATTGGTTTTTCTAAATGGAGAAGTCTTTGGCAGTGGTAGAATGACCCTGGACGAAATTCTTGTGAAACTTGGTAGTACACCGGATGTGTCAGAGTTTGAAGGAAAAGAACCTTTTGACGTTTTGGTAGTCGGAGGAGGCCCCGCAGGCTGTAGTGCAGCCATATATGCAGCTCGAAAGGGAATTCGTACTGGACTCGTGGCAGAACGTTTTGGTGGTCAAGTAAGGGATACCTTAGGGATTGAGAACTTAGTCAGTGTAAAATATATTGAAGGCCCTAATCTTGCTGACAACCTAGAGGCTCATGTAAGAAGCAATGAGGTTGACATCATAACAGCACAGAGAGTTTCAAGTATTGAGAAAAAGGACTTGGTGGAAGTTACCTTAGAAAATGGTTTGCTTTTAAAGAGTAAAACAGTGATTATCGCTACGGGAGCTCGTTGGCGTAACACCGGAGTACCAGGAGAAAGTGAGTTTAAGAATAAGGGTGTTGCCTATTGCCCTCATTGTGATGGTCCGCTCTTCCAGGGAAAAGATATTGCAGTGATTGGTGGAGGAAATTCTGGTATTGAGGCTGCCATTGATTTGGCAGGGGTTGCCAAACATGTGACAGTTCTTGAATTTATGCCAGAGCTAAAGGCAGATCTCGTATTGCAAGAGCGCCTGAATCGTCTAACAAATGTTACAGTAATAAAAAATGCTCAGTTAACAGAGATAACTGGTACGGATAAGGTGAATGGGCTAAAGTATATAGATCGTGAAACCGGTGATGAAAAGCACATTGATTTGCAAGGGGTATTTATCCAAATAGGTCTGGTACCCAATACAGAGTGGCTAAAGGATTCCCTAGAGCGNAATCGCTTCGGTGAAATCATTGTGGATGAACATAATGCGACCAGCCTTCCTGGAGTATTTGCAGCAGGTGACTGTACCAACAGTCCCTATAAACAAATTATTATTTCCATGGGGTCAGGAGCTACTGCAGCTTTAAGCGCCTTTGATTATTTAATTAGAAATTAATAGATCAATAGAAATTAAAAAGTGGATAGAAATTAATAGGTTAATTTCCATATACCAAATAACTCCTTTGTATGAAATATGGTCTGAACTTATAGAAAGAGAGAGGGATAATTAAAAGATTACCCTCTCTCTTTGTNAATATTCTCTATAGAGGTCTCTTTTCCAAAGCTCATTTAATTTAGACAATAAAGCATTTAATAACCAATTGCCTTTATGAAACGCTATCCATCTATATCATCGCTATCTTTAATCATATTATAAATAAAAGCAAACAAATATAAAAATCAAACAAATATAAATATTAAATAAATATAAATATCAATAAACTTATCAATGAGAGTGTCTAGCTCTGATTTGTTTTTATATTTTACGGTACGATTCCCACTCATCTTTTGTTAGAGAGTAACACATCAAATCATAGACAGATCCGTTGAAAATTTTAGCAGCATAACGCAGGGTACCTTCGTATTTGAATCCGCATTTTTCTATCACTCGCATGGAACGAATATTATGAGGATAGTGTTGAATGCTAATCAATGATAGGTTAAGATCTTCAAAAGCATATCGAATCACTTCCTTAGCAGCCTCGGTTGTTATTCCCTTACCCCAGTATTTTTCCGATAAAACATAACCAAGCATTCGAACGTCCTCTGGATTTCGATGTATATCTTTATGTAGGCCTATGCTACCAATCATTTTATTGTTTTCTTTATAAACAATGGCCCATACATTATTACTTTCTATAATTGATCTCAATATGCCAAGAGACATTTCCAAGCTATTATGGGGTTCCCATCCAGCGTTTGGACCTATATTTGGACTTTTCGCAAATTCATAAAAATCATGTACATCACTTTTTTTCACATTTCTTAAAATTAATCGCTGTGTCTCTAGAGTTCTCATTTTTTTCCTCCATTAAGATAGTATCAAAATATCATTATACAAAGCCTTCAAAAAATTATACATTTTTTCCATTATATTAAAATGAGAATCTATATTCAAGGAAAAACAAAAGGAATTATCTTTATGGTCTTATCCATACAGAATAAATGTTCGAATTTTTATTGCTGCTATATTTTGTTCGTGATATAATGAATCGTAGTGAAGTATATGCATGCTTCTATGCATAAGCGTTCGGAGCAATAAGATCAATGAACATGATTTTTGTTCATGATAGAATGAGAAAGCGTAGTGAGCTATATGCTAATTAAATTGAATCTATGTTACGATTGGTAATTCTTTGGATTAGGAGGTGGGGCGGTCCTTGCTCTTGATAGGAGATGAATGGGACTGCTAATTCTATGAAGTTTATACATATAGCAGATGTGCATCTTGGAGCCGTACCAGATTCCAATATGTCCTGGGGAGAAGAAAGAGCTAAGGAGATTTGGACTGCTTTTTCAGAGATCATTGATATATGCAATAAGGAGAAAGTAGACTTATTGTTGATAGCTGGTGATTTGTTTCATAGGCAACCTCTTATGAGAGAGCTAAAGGAAGTGAATTATCTCTTTGGTAAATTGGAATCAAGCAAAGTTGTAATCATTGCTGGAAACCATGATTATCTAGCCCCGAGATCAAATTATTGGGGATTTCAGTGGAGTGATAATGTTCATATGATTATGGGAAATCAGATTGAAGTTGTAGATTTAGGGGACTTGAATACTCAGGTTTGGGGTTTGAGCTATCATTCAAAAGAAATTACGGAGCCTCTCTATGATAACCTAAAGCCGAATCATAATGGGCAGATTCAAATCCTCCTTGGTCATGGAGGAGATGATCGGCACATTCCATTTAATAGAAAGAAGCTTTTAGAAGCGGGATTTGACTATATCGCCCTAGGACATATTCATAACCCTGAGATTATGGATAAAGGAATGGTAACCTGCGGCTCTTTACAACCTCTGGATCGAAATGAAAAGGGTGACCGAGGTTATATTATGGGTGAGATCACTGAAAATAGAGATATCAAGATTCGTTTTATTCCCCATGCTAAAAGGCAATATAAATCCATTGTTTTAACTGTAAACCCTAATACCACCAATATTGCCTTGGTTGATATGGCCAAAGAGGGTATAGAAAAACAGGGGAAGAATCACATATATCAATTGATCATTGAGGGTTTTCGACATGAAACAATTCAGTTTCACAAAGAGGATATATTAAGACTTGGTAATATTCTAGAGGTGATTGACAAGTCAGTTCCTGATTATGATTTTGATGAACTTTATCGTCAAAACAAAGATAATATCATAGGGATCTTTATACAGAAAATACGGGATCAAAGGGCTCAAGATGAAGTGACAAAAAAAGCATTATATTATGGGATAGAAGCATTATTAAAAGCTAAGGATTAGGAGGAAGCAATGTTTTTCAAAAAGCTGGTATTACAGAACTTTGGCCGTTTCCACAACAAGGAGATAGAGCTTAAGCCAGGTCTTAATCTAATCTATGGAGAAAACGAGGCGGGGAAATCAACCATTCATGCCTTTATCAAAGGTATGTTATTTGGTATAGAACGTAGCAGAGGAAGAGGCGTGGCTGGCAAAGATGATGTCTATACAAGATATCTTCCCTGGAATAATCCCGGAGCTTTTAATGGCAGCATGGATATTTCTATTGATCATAAGGATTATCGTATACAGAGAAGCTTTCATGCAAACGATAAAAGGTTTGTCATTTTGGATTTAAAGACTGGTAGGGAAGTAAAATTACGAGAGAATCATATTAGTGAACTAATTCCAGGGCTTACAGAATCCACTTTTCGTAATACGGTTAGTATGGAACAACTAGGAGCAAAGACGGATACGGAACTGGCCAAGCAGTTAGGTAATTATATCGCCAATCTTTCCATATCAAAGGCGAAAGAGGTGGATGTTGCTAAGGCTTTGTGGGAACTAAATCAACAAAGAAAAGTGATCCGAGGATCCATGGATAATCAGCAGATAGCTAGACTTGAAGCAAAGATACGGGAAGGTGAGGAAAAGGAAATCCAATTAGAAGAGCTGACAGCTAAGTTAAAAGACTTACTTAAGTTGGAGCAGGATCTGGATCATAAGAAAACATCTTTCGAAAAGGAGCTTAACCTTAGGGAAGAACGTGTAAAAATGGAGGAGCTTCCGGCCATCCAGGAGAAATTTCGTCAGTATCAAGGGTTAAATCTACAGCTTCAAAAGCTAGAGGATGAAGCCAGTCAAATTCAAAGGGATCTTAGTGGCTGGGAGAGTTATGTTTCAAATATAGATCAATATAAGAAAGACTTAGAAGATGCAATCAAATTATCCAATAAGCAAAAAGAATTAGTCTTAGAAATCGATACCTTGATAGAGGAAAGAGAAGAAAATAAAAAAACTTCTCGTAAGAATCTACTGTATACCTTAGTTTGTACTAGCCTAGTTTCTATAACAGCCTTATTGATTACAGCTTTTAAACCAACAGGGATTTTAATAGCAGTAGGAGCATATCTTTTTGCTTTTATCCTTCATTTCCTTAATAGGAGTAGCCTGAACAAGCGAGGTATGCAGTTGGAGGATGTCTATCAAAGGCTAAATAAAAAAATACAATCCATAGATTATGATATTAGAGAGATTCTAATAAGGAACCAAGTAAGTACCATAGAGGAATTATCCCGTCAATATGAGTTGGTTTTAAAGAAATACTATAATTTAGAGCATGAAAAACGGCATTTGATTGGGGTTTTAGAAGAGATTGATGAATTAGAAAATCGCAGGGACGCTCTTTATGATGTCATTATGAAATATATGCTTTATTTTATACCGGAGGAGGTACTAACGGAGAATTCTATGGGTCGTCTTAGGGAGGAGATTAATCGCAGAAAGAAGAAGGCAACGGAAGAGCGGATGGAGATAGAAGAAGAAAAAAACAATTGTAGATTGAATTTGGAAAAAATAAGGTGGCAAATTAATGCCTTAGAGGATAATGAAGATCAGCTCATCAAAAATCAGCATAAATATAATGAACGAATCAGAAAACATAAAGAATGTGAGGTGGAATTAGAAGCCATTAACCTGGCTTTGGAAACCATCAAAGGAATTTCGGTAGAGATTCATGATAGTTTCGGTGTACAATTCAATCAGTCCGTCTCTAAAAAAATCAGCCAAATCACCAAGCAAAGGTATACCGATATTAAGGTAGATGAAAACCTTAACATTAAAGTAGGAAGCCATGGTGATTATATAATCATAGATCGGCTAAGTGCTGGAACAATTGATCAATTATATTTTGCTCTGCGTTTAGCAGTTGGAGAAGTACTCTTAGGAAAAGATAGGATACCACTAATTTTGGATGATAGTTTTACTTTATATGATGATAAACGACTAAGGGCAGTCTTGGAACAAATGAAGGATCAAGAACAGATTTTGTTATTTAGCTGCCATAGGCGGGAGCAAGAAATATTAAAGGATCTTGGGCAATCCTATCACTATATTGATCTAAATTGTTGATTATTAAGGGATCTATATTTTAACGGCATTAATCCATAGAAAAAGGAAATAAAAAACCATCCCTAGAGATGTGGATTGGTATTTAAGACCAATTCCATCTTTAGGGATGGTTTTCTTATGGTTATTCTTGATTATATTTTTTTAGTATATTGTGTATTCTTTCTACAGGATTTAATAATGAACTAATGCTTCTATCATGATTTAAGGTATCTATAATCAGAGCTATATATTTACTCATATCTACATCAATGTAATAAGGTTTGGTTAAAAGCTCAGGTGTTTGATAAATCAAGTTTGTGGTAAGCAAACGATGGATTAATCCTTTTTCATAGGCTTCATCAAATTTCTCTAGGCCATCAGTAAACAATCCATATGTTGCTGCTACGAAGATTCTGCCAGCTTTTCTTCTCTTTAGTTCTGTGGCAACATCCAGAATACTTTCACCAGAGGAAATCATATCGTCTACGATTAAGAGATCCTTACCTTCCACGTCAGTCCCTAAAAATTCATGAGCTACAATGGGATTACGTCCATTAACGATTTTTGAATAATCTCGTCTCTTATAGAACATACCCATGTCGAGTCCTAGAACATTGGCATAGTATACAGCTCTTGACATACCACCTTCATCAGGACTGATTACCATCATGTTTTTTGAATTGAATTTAATATCAGGTACATTTTTTAATAAGGCTTTGATGAACTGATAGTTTGGATTCACAGTTTCAAGACTTTTTAGAGGGATTGCATTTTGAACCCTAGGATCATGGGCATCAAAGGTTAGAATGCTTTCTACGCCCATTTGGGTTAATTCCTGTAATGCCAGTGCACAGTCAAGAGATTCCCTAGAAGTGCGTCTATGTTGTCTACCCTCGTATAAATAAGGCATTATAACAGTGATTCTTCTTGCTTTACCACCTACGGCAGCGATAATACGTTTTAAATCTTGATAGTGGTCATCCGGAGACATATGATTCTTGTGGCCACTTACAGTATAGGTTAAACTATAATTAGTTACGTCAACTAATAGGTATAGATCAGTACCACGAACAGATTCTTTAATTTGTCCCTTAGCTTCACCCGTACCAAATCTTGGACAATAGGCTTCCAATAGGTAAGAATCTCTTTGATATCCAGAAAAAGCTATGGTACCCTTATGTTCACTTTCCCTGGAGTTACGCCACTGTACAAGATAATCATTGACTTTTTGACCCAAAGCTTTGCTGCTCTCAAGAGCGATAATTCCAAGACGGCCAACAGGAATGGTTTCTACAATCTTTTCGTGCTTAGACATTACATTTCCCTCCATAATATATTACGTTTCTACAAACCAATAAAAGTTATACCATTATAAAATTATTAAGTCAAGCATGTTGACGGGTTTTTATCTTAAAATTGATTATCTAATTAATATCATTTGGACAATATTGGTTTCATATACATTATCTTGATAAATTTCCAATGGTCTTTTTTAATCGGATATCTTCTCCAATAATAGCGCGGATAGAATAATTACTAATGATACGGGAATATATCCGTTCACTGTAACTTGCTAAAATATTATCCAAAGAAAGATTGGTGGAAATAAGTGTGGATTTTTGCCGTAACAATCGTTCGTTGATAATCAGATATAATTGGGAAGAAGTAAAGGTGTTGTTTAATTCTGTCCCTAAATCATCTATGATTAGTAGATCGCAATCCAAAATGTAATCAAATTGATTGGAAGCAGTGTAACTGCTTTCGATATCCTTACTAAACTTGTTTTTTTCAAGGATATCAAACAAACGGAAGGCGGTCAAATATATGACAGTGTAACCACGATCCAGAAGTTCTTTTGCAATGCAGTTTGCTAAAAATGTTTTCCCAACTCCAGTATTGCCCATAAAGAGAAGATTTTTACATTCCCGATCAAAATGCCTTATAAAACTTTTGCATTCGGCTACAACTTTCTGCATATTAGACAAGGGAGATAAGCCTAGCTTTTCATCAACATAGTCATCGGAGTAATAATCAAAGGAAAAAGTTTTAAAGTTTTCCCGTTTCAAGATGTTTTTTAGGTTAGAATCCGAATAGATTAGATCAGCTATGGCTTGTTTAAAACAATTACATTTTTCGTTTTCAATAAATCCAGTATCCTTACACTTGCTGCATTGATATTGCAATTCCAGATAATCCGCTGGATAGCCATTGGACAATAGAAGCTCTATCTGACGTGCTTTTAAATCCAAGGCTTTATCCTTTAAGCTTTCCATAACGCTATTGTCTCCAAATAAGGCCATTCGACCGCTTTGGGCTGCCAAAGTAATCATTTCCTCTTCTAATTGTTTTAATTCCGGTACCTTCTCATAGGCTTCCTTGATTCTTTTGTCTTGGTCATGCTTATTCTGAAATCTGCGGTTATCATATTCACGTAGAATTTGATTGTATTGATCATTTCTCAAGGCCATGGCTATTCATCTCCTTTATAACCCTTTGCTAAGAAGCTTTTTCTCCAATTCAGCATAATCTTTGGGGGAATAGGTTCTCTGAGGGAACTGATTAAATTTATTTGAGGAGGAACTTATGGTTGGTGTAAGTTTTCTTCCAATTGCTTTATTACTCTTAATAAAATTATCGTCAAGACGGGCAATATCCTGCATATCTTTAGCACCTTTTTTATGCCAGGTTTCCAGTATTTTATCCGTATACTTAAAGTCAGGTTTTTGGGTATGAAGTAAGGCTCTGTTACAAGCCTCCCTTATAAGTTCAACAGAAAAGCCATAATCATCAACCCATTTTTTTATGTATTGGCGTTCAATTTGGCCTGGAGCTCTATTGAGGCCAAAGGCTTTAATTACGGCGTTAAGATGATCATTGTAGGCAATGGTAGCTTCCATTGCTTTATCCTGAGTATCAATCCCTTCCTCTGCCCATCCAAGAGCTACAGCCTCAATATAAGCGGTACTTTTTTTACCCTTATTAATACAGTAATCATATAAGTACATAATTAATTCGGCAGAAAATTTAAGATCATGATATAAATATAGGATCAATTGAATTTCTGTCGATTTGAGAGGACGTTTTAGATAGTATTCCACACAATGCATCACCGATTGAACCTCATCGTTTTCTGTTAACTGAAGAACTTCCTCCTCGGAAAACTCGTGTTTTTTTGGAGGTATGTAAGGGGTTTCCACAGGAATTTTTACTGCTAGTGGTTCAGGTTCTATGGTAACTGCAGCTGGAATTGAGGAGTGCATTTGAGAAAAGTCACAAAGGTAGATTGCAGTAATTTCTTTTTGTTTATTATAAACTACTTTAATTAAGTTTAACTTGTCCCAATAATTTAATGCCCGAATAATGTCTTTTTCTGTATTATCTAAAAAGTCTGCTATGGAGGAGACGGAAATCTCCCGGCAGTTAGAGCCTAAACAACGAAGCAAATATAAATATACTTTTACATAAGCCCCATTGGCAGTAGGCATAAATCGGTCAATAAAGGTATTTGGTACGATGGTTACACCGGGAATACCTTCAGAATGTAATGTAATCGTATCCACTTTACCCCGTCCCTTCTAAAATATAATTTCAACAACAAATTAGGAAACCTCTCAATCAGTTTCCTTGCTCACGAAGATTATAACACACATAAAGATTTCTGGAAATAGCCTATTTTCTGGCGTCCCAAGGGATAAATTATCCGTGGATACTGTGGATAATGTGGATTATTGTAAAATTTCAGAATGTAAAATAATGTAAAACAATAAAGAAATATAGGGTTTACCATTGTAAAATCCTTGATTAATCTATAATTGTAGAAAAGATTGGAAGAAAAAAATTATCCACAGTAGTATCTTTATAAAAATGTTGATAATACTGTGGATAATGTGGATTATTATTGACCAAGCAAGGATTCTCCAATAGTTACAATATCTCCGGCGCCCATAGTTATCAACAGGTCACCGTTCATGCAATTTTGAAGTAAAAAATTTTCAATATCATCGAAGGAAGGGAAGTAGTAAACTTCCTTACCCAAATTCGACAATTCATTGGCTAAATCCTTGGAAGATATGTCTCCAGGATCTTTTTCTCTGGAGGCATAAATATCAGAGAGGACAATCTTATCCGCTAAGGCTAGGGATTGGGCAAAGGATTTTAGGAGTTGTTTGGTTCGAGTATAAGTATGTGGTTGGAATACACACCAAAGATTTTTATGTGGATAAGCTTGTGCTGCTGTTAAGGTAGCAGTTATTTCAGTTGGATGATGGGCATAATCGTCAATTACTTTTACACCACCAACACTGCCTTTGTATTCAAAACGTCGTTTGGCTCCCTTGAATTTCAAAAGNGCTTTTTTAATCACATCCATNGGAATTCCAGATTGTAAAGAAACGCCGATGGCTGGAAGAGAGTTTGANATATTATAAACACCTACAACATTGAGCCTTACGCGATCTATAAATTGACCTTTATAGTAGAAGTCGAAGCTACCAGTACTCATATCATCAAATACAATACGATTGGCAGCATAGTCAAAGTTTTTCTCTGGTGTCTGGGCATAGGCAGGGTCTATAATTCCATAGGTTAGCACTTCACATTCCAAATCCTTTGTGATTTCTTCATAGCGATCAATTTCTCCATTTATAAAGAGTTGACCATCCTTAGGTAACCGCTTAGCAAATAAACGGAAGGAATTACGAATATCATGGATATCTTTAAAAAAGTCCAGATGATCTAAGTCGATATTTAAAATAATACTACGTTTTGGATTGAATTCTAGAAATGTATTGGTATATTCACAGGCTTCTGTTATAAAGTGCTGTGATTTACCCATTCTCATATTTCCTCCGATGGCGTCTAAAATACCTCCAACAGAAATGGTTGGGTCTAAATTGCCTTCCATAAATATTAAGGAGAGCATAGATGTGGTTGTTGTCTTTCCGTGGGTTCCAGAAACAGCAATGGCATTATCGTAATTAAGCATTAACTGACCAATTAATTCGGCTCTATTTAAGAGAGGAATATTTCTTCTCTTTACTTCCATAAGTTCCTCATTATCTTCCTTAATGGCAGCAGTGTAAACAACCACTTCGATATCCGGAGTGATATTGGCGGGACGTTGTCCAAAATATACTTCAATTCCTAAGTCTATTAAATGATCGGTAATTTTACTGCGTTGGCTATCAGAGCCACTGACTTGAAACCCAAAAGTATGTAAATATTCAGCAAATCCACTCATGCTGATTCCGCCTATACCGATAAAATGCACTCGGCATGGTCGATTAAAATCTATTTTGTACATATTACACTTCCTATTCTAGTTTTCTTAATTTACTGTCGATTTCTATCTGCTATTATAACTGTTTTCAAATAAATTACAATAGTAAAATACTTACGCATTTTATATAGTAATATATTCTACAATTTAAGAATCAATGCTAGTTTTAGAGTAGAATAGTGTAATAAATATAAAGAAGGAGCATAAATTTTGTTTTGTTTATTAAATATGACATAAATTTTGTTAATTTTAAGGATTTTTTCGTAAATATTATTCACATTTGAAAAGTTATGTGTTATAATACCTTAAGATACATAAATTGGGTATTTTGTTACAAAATGTATTTTTATTAATTATTATTGGGGAAAAATTATACTAACCAAGTTTAGGATTAATTTTTCAAAATAACTAACGATAAAAATTGACAGAAGGGGGACCATGCTATGGAAATTACTGACGTACGAGTACGAAAGGTGAGCAAGGAAGGCAAAATGAAGGCCGTTGTATCAATTACCATTGATAATGAATTTGTAGTTCATGATATTAAGGTAATTGAAGGCGACAAGGGGTTATTCATTGCTATGCCTAGCAGAAAAGCCGGGGATGGAGAGTATAGGGATATCGCTCATCCGATTAACTCGGATACNAGGGATAAAATCCAGAAAATAATCCTTGAAAAGTACGAAATCGCAGCTTTAGACACTGAAATTGAAGAATAGTAGAAAAGCCGTGAGAAACAAAAGAAGCAGCACAGGCTGCTTTTTTTGTTGCCTTCTAAAAATATAAGCATTATAATAATAACACGTTAATTTTTAAATCCNNAGNCTATCTTTGTGTGANTTAACATAAAACATTTCACTTAGTTGNATGCTAAGTTTACATATAAAATTGACAAAGTGATCCATAGAAAAATTTCCAGAAAGGCAGAANGAATATGCGAATTATTGTAGGTTTAGGAAATCCAACATTAAAATATCAGGCAACTAGGCATAATATAGGATGGGATGCAATTACTCGTTTATCGGATGATTATAACATTCCAATGAACATAAAAGCTCATAAAGCTATATGTGGNACAGGTTTTATTGAAGGTGAAAAAGTGATACTTGCACANCCGATNACCTATATGAATTTAAGTGGTGAAAGCGTNAGGCAATTGGTAGATTTTTTTAAAGTATCTTCAGAAGATGTTATTATNATTTATGATGATATCAGCCTTGAAGTGGGACAACTACGGATTCGTAAAAAGGGTAGTGCAGGGGGACATAATGGGATTAAGAGCATCATTCAGCATCTTGGTACAGATGAATTCCCTAGAATTAAAATAGGTGTNGGTGATAAGCCAGGGGATTGGGATCTGGCTGATTACGTACTATCTCGCTTTAATAAGGAAGAGCAGNCNATCATTAGAGAAGCTCTAAAAGATGCCTCCGATGCCTGCAAGATGATCATTAGCTCAGGAATAGAGGCTGCTATGAACCAGTATAATAAAAAGAAGGCATAATCTTAAAAGTATCATAGCGATGGAAACAGTGTAGATACAAAGTTTTCATACAGGAGGATATATCGTTGAAAACCTTTACAACACCCTTGTTGGAATTAAAAGAATATATAGATATCAAGGATAATATTAGACGAAAAACCTTGCCGGTACAGGTTACCGGCTGTATTGATTCTCAAAAATGCCATTTGATTCATGGTTTAGGAGAAGGATTTAAGCGAAAGGTCATAGTAACTTACAATGATCTAAAAGCTAAAGAAATCTATGAAGATTATCGTTTATATGATAAGAATGTACTTTTATATCCGTCCAAGGATATTATTTTCTATAGTGCAGACATTCATGGAAATGCAATTGTTCGTGAAAGGATGCGGGTTTTAAGTCGGATTATTGAGAATGAGGATATAACCATTATTGTATCCCTAGATGGGGGAATGGACAGAGTATTACCCTTGCAGATGATCAAGGATAGGGTAGTTCGTATCAACTTAGAATCCACTATTGATTTAGAGAAATTTACATCAAGTCTTATACATTTGGGTTATGAGCGTCAGGCACAGGTTGAAAATCCAGGAGATTTTTCGATTCGTGGTGGTATTATTGACATTTTTCCCTTAACAGAAGAAGCCCCTTACCGAATTGAACTTTGGGGGGATGAAATAGATTCTATTAGAACCTTTGACGTTAGCAGTCAAAGATCCATTGAACAAGTAGAAGAATTTATTATCTTTCCAGCGGCTGAAATTATNCCGGAAGCCAACCGNATTAGAGAAGGAATCCGTAAAATCGAAGAAGAAAAGAAAGAATATGTTAAGAACTTAAGAAGCGAGTTCAAAACAGAGGAAGCGGCAAGGATTCAAAAAATCATCGCGGAGTTTAAGGATAATGTGGAAGCATTTCAAGGCTCTATTGCCATGGAAAGCTATATCAATTATTTCTATGATCATACGGTAAGCTTTTTTGATTACTTTAATAATGAAGATACCATCTTTTTTCTAGATGAGCCAGGGAGGCTAAGGGAAAAAGGAGAGGCGGTTGAGACAGAATTCCGAGAAGGAATGATTGGACGCTTGGAAAAAGGCTATATCCTACCAGGTCAGGTAGACGTAATCTATGGGTATAAAGAACTTATGGGGATTCTAGCCAAGAAAAATTCCATCCTCATTAGTACCATGGAGCCAAAGAATAATCCAATTACTCCAAAAGCAAAATATGACTTTACGGTTCAAACAGTGGCATCCTATCATAAGAACTTTGATCTTTTAGTTAAGGACTTAGAACGTTGGAAGAAGAATAAATATCGGGTGATTTTGCTATCCGGTTCTAGAACCAGAGCCATGAGACTTAGCGAGGATTTAAGAGATTATAACTTAAATGCTTTCTATAGCGACGATATGGACAGGGTTCTTCAAAAGGGCGAGATTATGGTAGCCTATGGTAACCTTAGGAGAGGATTTGAGTATCCTTTAATCAAATTGGTTATCATCTCAGAAAGTGATATCTTCGGTACTTTAAAAAAGAAAAGAAAGAAAAAAGCCACATACCAGGGAAATAAAATTCAGAGTTTTACAGAACTTACACCAGGGGATTATGTGGTTCATGAAAACCATGGACTGGGCATCTACCGAGGAATTGAAAAAATTGAAGTAGATAAGATCACAAAGGATTATATAAAAATCGAATATGGAGGAGGAGGCGTGTTGTATATCCCTGCAACAGGCCTTGATGTGATACAAAAATATTCCGGTGCGGAGGGAAGAAAGCCGAAACTTAACAAACTGAACTCCATAGAGTGGAAAAATACCAAAGCAAAGGTACGGGGGGCTGTTCGAGAGATTGCCAAAGAATTGGTGGAACTATATGCCCAGCGACAAGAAAAGGAAGGTTTCCAATTTGGCCCCGATACCGTATGGCAGAAGGAATTCGAGGAAGCATTTCCCTACGATGAAACCGACGATCAACTGGCGGCCATTGAAGCTACCAAGAAGGATATGGAAAGCAAGAAGATTATGGATCGCCTCATATGTGGAGATGTTGGCTATGGAAAAACAGAGATTGCAATTCGGGCAGCATTCAAGGCAGTTTCCTATGGTAAGCAGGTAGTATTTTTAGTGCCTACCACAATTTTAGCTCAACAGCATTATAATACCTTGGTACAACGAATGATGGATTATCCAGTCAGTGTGGATGTCTTATCCCGTTTCCGATCCAGTGCAGAACAGAAGAAAACTCTGGAACGCCTCAAAAAGGGAACCTTAGATATTGTAGTGGGTACCCATCGTGTTTTATCCTCGGATGTTAAATTTAAAAATCTAGGATTGTTAATTGTGGATGAAGAGCAACGGTTTGGAGTTGCTCATAAAGAAAAGATTAAGCAACTAAAAAAAGATATTGATGTATTAACCTTGACTGCAACTCCAATTCCCAGAACCCTTCATATGAGTCTGATTGGAATCCGTGATATGAGTGTACTGGATGAACCTCCAGTAGACCGTCTACCGATTCAGACCTATGTACTGGAACACAATGAGGAAATCATCAGAGAGGCTATCAGTAGGGAAATGGCTAGAGGTGGCCAGGTTTACTATGTCTATAATCGGGTAAATGGCATTGATGAAGTTGCAAATATGGTGGCAAGATTAGTTCCCGATGCCAATGTAGCCTTTGCCCATGGCCAGATGAATGAGCGAACCCTGGAAAAAATCATGTTTGATTTTATATCAGGGGAAATTGATGTCTTAGTTTCTACCACGATTATTGAGACTGGATTGGATATATCCAATGTAAATACAATGATCATTGACGATGCGGATCGATTAGGCCTATCACAGCTTTATCAATTACGGGGACGGGTTGGCCGGTCGAATCGAACTGCCTATGCATTCTTAATGTACAAAAGGGATAAGATGCTTAAGGAAATTGCTGAAAAAAGACTCCACGCCATAAAGGAGTTTACGGAGTTAGGATCTGGTTTTAAGATTGCTATGAGGGATCTGGAGATCCGAGGTGCTGGTAACCTTCTAGGAGCAGAACAAAGTGGACATATGGAAGCTGTAGGCTATGATTTGTACTGTAAGATGTTAAATGAAGCAGTGAAATCCATGAAGGGTGAGGACTTAGAAGAAGAAAGATTCGAAACTACTGTAGATATGGATATGGATGCTTATATTCCAGCAACCTATATTAAAAATGAAATACAGAAATTGGATATCTATAAAAGAATTGCTGATATTGAAAACGAAGAAGAGATGTTGGATATTCAGGAAGAATTACTGGATCGTTTTGGTGATATGCCGGTAGCAGTGAATAATTTACTCAATATCGCATTATTAAAAGCGCTTTGTCAGAGGGTTTACGTAATGGGATTGGTTCAAAAAGAAAAAGAAGTTAAGCTTATGATGTATCCTAAAGCAAAACTGAAGGTAGAGAGGATTCCTGAGCTTTTAACAAAATATCAGAATCAATTAAAGTTTGTAACCCAGTCCAATCCATATTTCTTATATCAATTGCCTAGTACTTCCAAAGGAAGAAGGGATCATATTAGCATATTTGAAAACCTAAATAGTCTTCTGGAGGATTTTAAGCAAATACTACTGGATTAATGTATGGAATTGCCTTGACAACTATATAATGCCAACCTAAAATAAGACGTAGAGTAAAAGAGACAGAGAATTAGAAGGTTAGTAAAGGGGAAAATTGATGAGAACAATGGGGAAAATCAAAATCCTAACTTTGGCACTACTTATGATGTCAGTACTTCCAGCCTGTAGGGTGAAGGAAGGACAATATGAAGTTACCAACTATATTGGTAGTTCGATTTCTAACTTTGAAAAGAAAACCGATATTGATTTATTAGAGCAAAGTAAAGATGTATATATAGCAGAGGGAAAGATTCAGGTTATAGCCCCNGGTGGTGATGTATCTTCTGTTACCTTATTGGATGAAGCTAAAGAGTATACCATTTATGGGGTTGCTATTGGTATGAAAAAAAGCGATGCTGAAAAACTCCTGAATGACACGTTTGGTAAAGAGCTAAATAAGACAATCGATTCTGCAAACCATTCCATCACATATCATTATATGAATAAGGANCATGAATTATATGTATCCTTTGACATTGANCAAGAGAAGGTTANAGAGCTATCCTTTTATAAAGCACATCCNTCGGATTCAGAAGAAGAAACCCAGGATACTGCCAGGGGTGAACTGATGGCTATGATTGGTGACAGCAAAGTTTATTATAATGAGGCTATGGTATATCTAAAATCCGTACAGGAAAATTATGAGAAGGAGTATGGAAAAGATATTTGGGAAGTTGATATACAAAATGATGGAAATAGCTTTGGTGATCTCATAAAAGATGTAGTAATCGATCAAATCATTGAACTAAAAATCATTGTTGATAAGGCGAAGGAACTGGGAATTGAGTTGGATTCAGATGAAAAGGCAGATGCAAGAGCCTTTGCTAGAGAACATTATGAAGGGCTGTCGGATCAGGATATCATTAAATACCATATGACCAAAGAGTTATTGGAAAACGTATATGCCAATAATATTCTTGCAGAGAAAGTATTCGAAACCGTTACAATCAATGTTGATAATACAGTTCCAGATCATGANGCTCAGCAGATTACGGTGCAGCATATCTTAATCAAGGGAACAAAGACCAATGATGAAGGAAAAGAAGTTGCTTTAAGTCAGGAAGAAAAGCAGGTTAAATACGAAAAAGTACAAAGTCTTCTATCAAAAGCAAAGGAAACAGAAGATTTTTATGCCCTTGCTGAGGCTAATACGGAAGCGGATATCATTGAATACACCTTTGGTAGAGGGACAGGCCCTACCGAGTATAGTAGCGCCTTTGAGCAGGCAGCATTCACCTTAAAAACTGGAGAAGTTAGTAATATTATTTCTACAGAATATGGTTGGCATATCATCTACTGTGTCACTGATTTTAATGAGGATGCCACTACTCAGGTGAAGGAAAATATTATTGAACAAAGAAGAATGGACATGTTCGCCAATGTATTTAGTGAATGGTCNACGNACTATGATGTGGTGATTAATACAGAAGCTTGGAAAAGCATTTCCTTTGAATAATATAAAAAANACAGGGATGATCATTAGGTCATCCCTGTTTTGTCTTCTATAATCTTATAAAGTTTATTAATCCCCAAGATGACTAGGGAAGAAGTCAGAATCCCTAGGAGAATTCCTCCCAAAGCATCGCTTGGATAATGTACAAATAGATAAATTCTTGAAAAGGCAATGGCAAGGGCAATAATAATGGCCCCAATAGCAGTTAAGCGGTGATAATATATAAGAACCGTTGCCGAAGCGGCAGCTACCATGGAATGACCAGAGGGAAAGGAGGGGGTTATGGGACAGGAGATTAATAAAGGAACCCATGGATATGCATGACATGGGCGTGGTCTCATTATTAAGGGCTTTATAATATGATCGCCTAGAATTAAGGATAAACAGATGGTACAAATTAGAGCAAGGCCACTTTTTTGATATTTGCGAGTCAGTAGGAGGAGAAAGGCAATGAAAATCCAAAGGAATGCTCCATTACCAAGGGATGTGACAAAGACCATAAGAGTATCAAGGAAGGAACTTTTCCAATGACCTTGAATAAAAAAAAGAATTTCCTTATCTATTTTCTGTATCCAATTCAACATAGAAACCGCTTCTTATTATCTTTATTATATTATATTTTCTTAAAGGAAGATAAATGCCTATGAAAAAAGGAGGGAAACTCCCTCCTTTACATACGGTTATTTCTATGCTTGCATAATTTCTTGTTCCTGTATTTCTTTTTCCTCTATGTGTTTTTCTAATAAGTAGGTCACTTCTAAATGTTTAGGGGTGATTTTATAAATATATGTTTTTAAACGTAGTATAAATTTTCTGATGGATATACGGCATCACAAGTTACATCAATACCAAGCTTCTTTAATATCTGTTCATCATTACGATTCAGCATCACTGTAGAATGAGCCTGGACACCTTTTAACATGGACAGTTTTTCATAAGCTATTTGGGCTGTTGGATTGGTTACCGCGCTGATGCTTAATGCAATCAATATTTCTGTAGCATTTAGATGGGTAATCTTGCTGTTTAAATCCTTTTCCTTTAAATCACGAATGGTCTTTAAAATCAATGGAGATAAAAGATAGATATCGTCACTAATGCCAGCCATATACTTAATAGCGTTTAGAAGAGCTGCAGAGCAACTATCCATGGTGGCAGAACTCCTGCCGGTGATGATTTTACCATCGGGTAATTCAAAGGCAATTACGGAGATGTTTTCGCTGTCACCGTATTTTTCCTTCAGCTTTATAGCATATTCTCTTGCGGGAAGAACGCAACGTCGATCCTCTTGTTTTAGCTGTAATTCCTCCATGATAACTTTTATGCGATTTAAAGATTCCTCATCAAGAAGGCCTTTCTTAAAATCACAGATGGTAGAAAAATATCGACGGATAATTTCTTGTTTGGAAGCCTCTACAACAACGGAGTCATCAGTAATGCCAAAACCAACCCGGTTCACACCCATATCCGTAGGAGAATGGTAAATAGATTCTTTCCCTGTTATTTTTTCTATAATTCGTTTCACTACTGGAAACATTTCAAGATCTCGGTTGTAATTTACAGTTACCTGTTGATAATGCTCAAAATGGAAATTATCAATCATATTAACATCCTTTAAGTCTATGGTTGCGGCTTCATAAGCAAGATTTAATGGATGTTTTAGTGGAACGTTCCATACAGGAAACGTTTCAAATTTTGAGTAACCAGCGGATTTTCCCATCTTATATTCATGATATAGCTGGTTTAAGCAAGTAGCCAGCTTACCACTGTTGGGGCCTGGAGCGGTAACAACAACGATTGGTTTTGTTGTTTGAATGTAGGGGTTGATTCCATAGCCATTTTCGCTAACGATGGTTTCCACATCTGCAGGATAACCAGGGATCTCAGAATGCTTGTAAACCTTAATATTTCGACGTTCTAATTTATTAATAAAAACAGTTGTGGCAGGTTGCTTATTATATCTGGTGATTACCACACTGTTTACCTCAAGGCCGTAACTTCTTAAGTCATCAAGTAAACGCAAAACCTCCATATCATATGTGATACCATAATCACCACGGATTTTATTCCGTTCAATATCGCCGGCATATACACAAATGATGATTTCCGCCTGATCCTTTAATTTCTGAAGCAACTTTATCTTGGCGTTCTCATCAAAACCGGGAAGCACTCTTTGAGCATGCTTATCTCCGATTAATTTCCCGCCAAACTCTAGATATAATTTATCATAATTATTTACTCTTTCTAAGATGTACTTTGATTGCTCCTCAATATATTTTTGCGGATCAAAACCTGTCTTCATTTGGTATCCTCCCTTAAATGTTCTAAATATGTTATCGGTAAATTTATTGTAATTTTGTAGGTATTTATAGTAGTTATCTTGAATTTCTATATCTGCTTTATGTAATAGTATATCTATATTGGGGTTCATAATGCAAGATAAACAAATAGAAAACCATATTCTATCATAATGGAAAATTAAAAAAAGTCAAACGTCTTTTCTTAATTTTACTTACCATTTTATAGAGGAGACTTATTATCACATAATTAAGTATAATAAGTACATTTTTTTGAGGAATAACTTCATTAATTACATGTCTTGAGAAAGAACTTTATTCTTATTGTTGGAAGAGGAAATTTATTTAGTTTTGAAAATGAAACTTACTTAGCAATAATAAGAAGTGGAATTTATTATTGGTTGACCTTTTCTTTAATTCTTGAAGCCAAGATTGTAACATGTTAAAATAATGGAAACAAATGGGTGTTGCAGGGGCACATAAATGGTGCAACTCCTTGTTATATTACAAACTATGCTATGTGTTTCATTCAAAGAATAATGTATTTTATAGAAAGAGGTTGAATTTATGTGTGGAAGATATAATTTTACAGTGGAAGAAAGTGAAGAAATCCAGGAGATACTTGAAAAAATCAATGTAAAGTTTCAGGAAAAAGAAGTTAAGACAGGAGAAATATTTCCCACAAATCAAGTACCCATTCTAATAGAAGAGAAGAAGGAGCTTTCACCTGTTTTAAGTATTTGGGGATTTCCGAAGTTTGATAAAAAAGGGGTCATTATCAATGCTAGATCAGAAACAGCCTTTGAAAAAAAGACCTTTCGAAACAGTTTATTAGAAAGACGTTGCATTATTCCTTCCACAGGCTTTTATGAATGGGATAGCCAAAAACAGAAATATCTTTTCCGGGTAGAAGATAGTAATACTTTATATATGGCAGGCCTGTATTCCTATTATGGTGATGAGATGCGTTATGTTATTCTGACCACACAAGCCAATGAATCCATCCAAGACGTTCACCATCGTATGCCCTTAGTTATTCCAAAACAGGATATAGAGGCTTGGATCTGTGATTATTCAGTAACCAATGAGATATTGCATCGGACTCCTCCGTTTTTAGTTAGAGAGTTAGTATAGGAAGTTTTTATGTATAAAACCCTTCTTTACATCGAACACTAGTTCTGGTATAATTATTTTAGAGGGGTGAACATATGTATGGATAATTTAATTTTTCACATTGATGTGAATTCGGCTTTCCTCAGTTGGGAAGCCGTTTATCGACGACACATCCTTGGAGAAACTACGGATTTACGAGAGATTCCTTCCGCAGTTGGCGGAGATATTAAAAAACGCCATGGCATTATTTTAGCAAAGTCGGCGCCAGCTAAAAGATATGGCATTCGAACGGGTGATACGATCAGTGATGCAAAGAATCTTTGTCCCCAGCTGGTATTGGTTCCTCCCCATTATGATTTATATGATACTTGTTCGAAAGCATTTATGGAAATCTTACGGGAGTATTCTTCAAGGGTTGAGCAATACTCTGTAGATGAAGCCTTTTGTGATATGACTGGAACCATAAGTATCTATGGTTCTGCTGTAGTGGCTGCCAATATGATCAAAGACAGAATTTATAATGAACTGGGATTTACCGTGAATATCGGTATATCTACNAATAAACTACTGGCTAAGATGGCTTCTGATTTTAAAAAGCCGAATTTAGTCCACACCTTATTTCCAGAGGAGATTGAAATGAAGATGTGGAAGCTACCAGTGGAGGAACTGTTTTATGTCGGCCATGCAACCAAGAGAAAGCTTCATGCACTAGGTATTCATACCATAGGTGAATTGGCCAAGACGGATTTGAATATCTTAAGAGCCCATTTTAAAAAATATGGGGAGATCATCTATGCATTTGCTAACGGAATCGATCTATCTGTAGTTGCGGAGGAAGCAGCACCCAACAAGGGCTATGGAAATTCCACAACCATAGCATTTGACGTAGATGATGAACAGGTTGCTAAGATTGTCTTGCTATCCTTGGCAGAGACGGTCTGTACAAGGTTACGTGCGGATTCTGTGATGGCCACGGTGGTTGCTGTCAGAATGGTAACCCATGAGTTTCACCATACATCCCATCAGAGGACCTTACTTACGGCGACAAACACCACCAATGAAATCCATAAGGTGGCTTGTAAACTTTTTGATGAGATGTGGGATGGCACTCCCCTTAGAAAACTTGGAATTCATACTAGTAAGATAGTTTCTGGTGACTCCTTAAGGCAAATGAATCTATTTGATATGGATCGCTATGAGAAGTTTTCTAAGTTGGATCTTGCAGTGGATCGCATACGAGATCGATATGGGGTCGATTCAATTATGAGAGCCATTTTCTTAAACAAGCATATTTATCATATGTCAGGGGGAATACCACCGGAAAAGAGAAAAGTTAAGAATAAAGAAGGGATTATTTAATGTATCATATGCCTGTCGATGTGATTGCAACTTTTAATGTGCAGGGTAGGATTAAACCCAATTACATCCGTCTGGAGGATGAGGAGCATATCCTGCGTACCTACAAAATAGAGAAGATCCTTTATAGCAGGGAAGAAAATTATGCTGGGATTTCTGCTCTTCTTTTCTGTTGTAATATCCTTAGAGGAGAGTGTATGCAAATGATAAATCTTAAATACCATATTAAAACGCATCAATGGGTTTTGGTGAAGGAAAACTAAAAAGGAAAAATCATAAAAATCCCGATCAATAAGTATAAATTAGACAAGGACTTTCTTATTGATACGGGATTTTTTTATGTACTTTCTACTCCATATTCTTTGTAGTCTGCTAAACGATCTACACAGGCCTTGTAATAGGTATGGTCGATCTCTATACCAAGAAAACGACGATTTAGCTGCCTAGCGGCTACACCAGTGGAAGCAACGCCCATAAAAGGATCAAATACCAGATCCTTTTCATTGCTGGCCAGTTTGATAATATGCTTTAAAATTGGGAGTGGTTTTTGGGTGGGATGTTTGGGGTTTTTTAATCGCTCGCTTCCCATACAGATGGGACATTCAAAGAAATTGTGCATTTCACTCTGTTTGGTGAAATTCCAGGTATGCCCCTTGTTCCACATACATACAATCAACTCGCAGCTATTTAAAAAAGATGATTTTCGAATATTGGGAATGGGGTTTGTCTTATGCCATACCATGAACTGAAAGGTGGCAAAGACAGGATCAAAAACCTCATGCCATTTCCCAATCATATTATAACTGGTGAAAACAAAGATATTACCCTTGGGTGACAGTATTCTTTTAAAATCCTCCAGAAAATCGGCTGGAGACAATTCTTCCAGATCCCATTGAGCAACATCATTATTAATTTCTGATCTCCAATCAAAATGCATGTTGCCGGTGGAGTATTTGGCTAGATTATAAGGGGGATCACATAGAATTAGGTCGATGCTCCTGTCGGGAATATCCTTCATAATCTTCATACAGTCTCCCTGTAGAAGCTTGTAACTCTTTATTCCCATCACATCAATCATATTAACTGAAAGCTCCTTTCAAATGCCGATAAGGAATAAATCCGCCTATCGAATCTTTTGTAAACAATGATTTTATTTATGTCTTTCCAATGATGTTGACGAGTTGTAATAGAGTTCTTTTTTGTTTATGAATTACAAAGGTTGATTAAGGTTGATTATGACTTATTATACCATTTATTAGAAAAAATCCAAGGGATTTTAAGAAAGAAAACAAAATGCCGTACCCTAATTTAGGTACGGCATTCAAAGGAGAAAGTAA
>JGI24708J26588_10000175_pt1 | contig 49498 bp, 43 predicted proteins | sample BioPla1DNA2_FD_26588 | JGI IMG/M metagenome (IMG submission 26588) | reverse complement strand
AAGGGGCGGGTACCAGTAGCGCATAACCTGTCCTTTGATGCACCGTTCTTGGCCGCTGAGTTTGCCCGTGCGGGATATGCCGTTGAGCTCCATGGCAATTCAGGGCTTTGCACCATGAGGTTGGCACCACACTACCTTCCGGTGAGCTCAAGAGCTTTGGAAGCCTGCTGCAACTGCATTGGCTATAGCATCGAATCAGCCCACGCTGCTTTGGATGATGCCCGGGCAGCAGCCCGGCTACTGGCTTACTACATAAAGCAAGATGATGACTTCTCCAAATGTTGGGCCGACGAGATTAGTGCCGCCCAGAGAATTGCGTGGCCAGCGATGCCACGAATAATGGCGAAGCGAGTGTCCCGAAAGTCCATTGCTGCCCGAAGGGAGCAGCATTTCCTTTGGCGGTTGCCGTCAAGAGCTCCCAGCAAGGCTCATGCTAAAGCAGATAGCTATCTCGCTGCGCTGGATCGTGTCCTTCTTGACCGGCGGATTAGTCACCATGAAGCGGATGAGCTGGTTGCAATCGCCAAGATGAATGGGCTGTCCCGAGAGGATGCGGTTAACATCCACCGGCTATACCTGACAGCACTTGCGGGCCTAGCGCTTGAGGATGGTACCGTGACTTGTGATGAGCGGTCTGATCTGAAGTCGGTAGCAGCATTACTTGGACTGCCTGCTGAGAGCGTCGATTCCGCACTGGAGTCGGCGACAGAAAAGCAGGATCAGATCTGCTTAGTAGAACGATTCGAGCTTAAGGTTGGCGATGCAGTAGTTTTCACCGGTGAGGCCCCCGGGATCAGCCGAGTAGACTTGGAGTACCAGGCACGAGCAGTGGGACTCCGTGTGACCGGCGGCGTGAGCGGAAAGACAACACTCGTGGTCGCGGCGGATCTAGATAGCCTCAGCGGCAAGGCCCGGAAGGCGCGGAGCCTCGGGATACCCATAGTGGACTACCCGACGTATTTGAAGCTGCTCGATTCCGTTGGATGCTCGGAGGTTAGGCCAGCGTTAGGCAGCTAAATAGGTGATTCGGTGCTGAGAAGGGGTAGGAGTTGGGTTGGAGCAGTGATACTTGGGCGATTGATGCTTCATGAAGCATATATACTATGTAGTAGTACTGGTTGTTGGCCCGCAAGGCAGTGGCAGTCAGCTAGCTCTTGCTGGCAAAACCCGGATATGGCCGAGAAGGAACCAGCTTTGGAGTAAGAGAAGCACGGGATCGTGAGGCTTGCCTCGATGGACTTGTGAGAAGGGAGAAGGATTAGGCCATGCGCAGATTCTTAGGGCTCCTGATTAGCGCGGTAGTCATCAGCATGCTGCTAACATCACTCGCTGTAGCAAGCTCAAGCACGTCGGTCTCTGACCCAAACCTCGTAAGGGCGGTACGGGACGCCATTGGCAAGCCATTGGGGCTATTGCCAGAGCAAGATGTGGCAAATTTGGCCACTCTACACGCTGACTGCCGAGGTATTGCCTCACTGCAGGGCATAGAGAAGATGACTGGGCTCAGAGAGCTGACGCTCATCGGCAATGACTTGGATCGCATTGACCCGCTCCTTTATCTGCCGAATCTGCGCTTGGTTGATCTCAGGTTCAATACCAGGTTGAGTACATCCCCAGGATCAGCGGCTAAGAAGGTAATTGATGCACTTAGCGAGCGAGGCTGCGTGGTGTACTACGGTAGGGCGGCGATTCGAGTAGAATACATATCACTTGGGGGCGAGTTGGCTCAGGTATGCCAGTACGACGGCGGGCAAACGGAGGTTGTACGCTTAATTCTGGCGTCAGTTACTGATCGTTCTCAGGACTATCATCTAATGACTACCGCAAAGGCAATAATCGTACAGATTATTGAACAGAAAAAACCCGGGGTGCCGATTGAGGGCGTTTTCTGCCTCAAAGAATCTACATTGCCCTCCCGCTGGAGGTGGGAAGCTGTCGATCGCAGTCTTTTGTGGACGGCTGGCTCAGGCTCAAAGGGAATCGTCCTGATAGTGCACGGATGGAGTTCGGGGCATCGGAACTTTATCTCTGTTGCAGAAGAATTGGCTGAGGCTAACTGGACGGTGTACGCCATAGATTACCCAAGCGGTCAGCGGATAGAGGACATCGGAGCTGCCCTTGCTGACCTTGTCGATGGGTGCGTTCCTTCCGGGCAAAAGATAAGCATACTGGCCCACAGCATGGGTGGGTTAGTAGCCCGCAGTGCCATAGAGCAGTATGGAATCGACGGTCGAGTAGACAAGCTGATTACCCTTGGAACCCCTCATAACGGCATTCCAGTCGAATATTTCCTCAATGGCCATAACCTCTACTTACAGATTCCTCCCGACATAAAGCTCGATGCAGATAATTCCTCCGTGCGAGTTCTAGCATCGAATCGGACCTGGTTCTACGTGGCGGCACGGGCTGCATACACCTGGAGGACCGGAAAGGACAAACCATTCGGGCTCGATATATTGGATATGGCGAAGCTGACCAGTTTTCTGGACGATTTGAACGCCAGCTCTTCGGTAAAGACTGTATACTACCAGATAGCAGGCACCGAGCACCCTCCATTGTTTCCACCGCCGAGTGACGATGCCAGCCTGACAAAGCAATTGGCGGATCTATCCGACGAGGTCTTCGGAGCGCTTTCTCATTGGGCTTACGAACTGCAGCTGCCTCGGGAGAAACCGACGGACGGTGTTGTCCCTTTGGCAAGCGCTACGTGTGATTTATCCGGTGAGCAGGCTGAGGGAGAGTACATAGATTGGGACAAGGAAAGGGTATTTACTTTTCCGGTGAATCATAGAGCGTTTCATCTATCCCAAGATACCATGCAGCGTGTAAAGCAGATGCTGCACTCCAGCACACTTGCGGGAACCGTTATGGACGCTGAACGCCGTGGTATCGGTAGCGTTGAGATTTATCTATCCGGCTGGTTTCTTGATTCATCGGCTTCCGATGGCGTGGTGTACGGTGTCACAGTCCGCACCCAACCTGATGGAACGTTCAGCAGGGGAGGGTACTTGGGGCCAACGATGCCGGCTTTGGAAAACCAGGTCGGAATCTAATCCGGAACCGGTAGATGGGGGGCTCAAAAGGCACCCATGGATATACCCACAATCTTTGGGCGCAGGCGTACGCTCTGATTAGGAAGCTTCATGGCCCGCGGCATCTAGCTTGAACCGTGCTACTACGCTTAGGAGGTCTTGAGCAACGCGGCTTAAGCTCTCGGCTTGCGCGGCTACCTCCTCAATTGTGGCTGACTGTTCTTCAGTAGCTGCAGCCATCTGTTCACTGCCTTCAACCACAAGATTAGCTCCATGGGATACGTTTTCGATCTCTTGCAGCATGCCCTCTATGGCAGTTAGTATTCCTTGCAGATCCTCTCCACTGTCACGTGCTATGTCTAGGCTTTCCATTGCCTGCCGCGCTCCGCCCTGCATATCCACTACAACCTGCTCGGTTTCCTTCTGGATATCACTGATAAGTCCATCGATCTCCCACGTTGCCTTGGTAGATTGCTCGGCCAATTTACGGACTTCTTCAGCCACAACTGCGAAGCCCCGACCGTATTCCCCAGCCCTAGCTGCTTCGATTGCCGCATTTAGTGCCAGGAGATTAGTTTGATCGGCAATATCGGTTATAGCATCGACTATTTGATTAATCTCCTGAGAGCGAGCCCCTAACCCTGCTACGGCACCAGCCAATTCATGCATACTTCCCTCTAGCTTTGCTGTCTCTTCCACAATCTGCTTTACGGCTACATCACCTCCAGTGGCTCGAATCGAGATTTCCTGGGCAGATTTGTTCATTGCTCTAGAGTTTTCTCCTACCCGTTGGGCGGTAGAGGCAAANTCGCCGGCAGTGCTGGCAACTTCCTCGATGGAGGCACCTGTCTCCTGAGTAGACGCAGCAAGTTGTTGGCTGACACTAGCCAGATCCCTAGCAGTGCTCCCAATCTGTGCAACCAAGCCAGCTATGTCCTGGCGCATCCGTTCCAGGGCAGTAGCCAAACTTCCGATCTCATCATCGACGGTTCTCGTTATGCGAAGAGCGAAATCGCCGGCGGCCATCCTTTGCGATTGGTGAACCAGAATCCCTATCCTTTCTGCAATACGCTTGACGATCCGATGCGAGGCAAAAAAGCCAAGTCCCGCCACCACTAGGGTAACTATCGCTATCCAAAGAATGATACTCTGCTTACTCCTTCTAGCATCTAGCTTTAGCACTTCGATGACGTTATCATAGCCTTCTTCCATAGCGTCCAGATAACCCCGAGCCTTCTCGAAAAGCTCGTCTTCTGCAGGCAGCAGATTTCTGGCCATTTGACTGTTTCGATCCTGCAGGAGAAATCGCCACATCTGATCAGCGATTNCCTTGTACTCATCGAAATCAGTTCGAAACTTCCGCCCAAGATCCACTTTTTCTTCAAAGAACACGTGCTCAATAGAGGCGCTGCTCTCAAAGCGATCCCGTGTTTGCTCAATATTCTCATCATATACCGCTTTTGACGACCTTAATAAGGTATCATCGTCTGTGCTCAAGGCAGTCATCAGCGCCACCCGCGCCTGCTGAAAGTCACGGTCTGCATTCAGCAGAAATGAATACGCGGGGACATATCCCTCGTCATACATTACTACCAGCTTGTCTAGTCTATTGACACCCCAATAACCTATGTACCCAATGATGCACAATGCAGCAGCAAAAAACACTACCAAACGATATAGTTCATCACGAATGGACTTGCTTCTAGAAGCCATTTGACACCTTTCCTTTCTCTGTACAAGACTATTAGCGAGGTGGACTCATTGTGGACGGGTGGCGCTCAATCGACGCTTCCCGCTGCTCGTCTTTCCCACTATGACCCAGCCATCTTCATCCCGACTGAGTAACCAGACAAACCCATAGGATAGGGCTAGCACCAGCACGAAGGCTAGAGTTCCTCCTATCCAATTGGAGTAGAGGAGGCTTTCTGCAACCTCCTTGGTGAGGTTGCGGATGGTGAGGTGGACAAAGTAGATCCCAAAGGAAAGATCACCAATAGAACGGAGCAGCCGGGCCTGGTGTACCGATGCCATTTTCCAAAATAGCGGGATNGCGGCAACGGAATAAAGGAAAACTACAGGNCGCATGAAGTTTTCTCCTGGGTTCATCAAGTCCTTCGTGACCAGCACTGAATAGTGATAGTCCCAAAAAAGTAGTCCAAGGCTAATGGCGTAGAAGGCACCTAGACTCCACCATGACTGGCGCTTTACCCACTCTCGGAAGGCGCCCAGGTTCTTGCCTACCAGACACCCCAGTGCAAAATANCCGATCCAGGCCGGGAACCGCCCTTGGATATTGGTAAAAATCATCCGGGAAAAGCTGCTTTCAGGAAGGATCTTCAAAAAGATGAGTTCATAGTACCCCAGGTAGCACACGTTAAAAATCACAGCTAACAAAGCAAAGGCTCGGATGCGTCTATTACTAGAGAGGTACAGCCAAATAGGGCTTAGAAGATGAAACTGAAAGATGAGGGGGATGAAATACAGCTGGAAGTAGTACCCCCGGCCGGTAAAGACCACGTCCCGGATCCATCCGGGGTTAATGTATCCCCACTTATGTAGGTTAAGAATGCTAAGCAGGGTCCAGAACATGTACGGCACGAATAAATCTACCCAGCGGCGCTTAACGTACCGGTAATACTGAAAACCCCTTAGCTCATAGCGATAGGTGAGCAGCAGTCCTGACATGAAAATGAAGATGGGTACGCAAAAGCGCGACCATTGATTCCAGAACATGGCGTAATTCGCGTTGGCCGGTGTCCCTCGTCCTGTCCAGATGATCTCTGAAACAACATGAATGAGCAGTACCCCAATGATACTGACTCCCCTTAGGTAATCTATTTCATGTACGTACTCCATCTGCTCAGTGCCACTCACAATAAACCTCCTCATCCTATCCCGCATTGCGATTGCATGGAACTCACATATCAATTGTTCAGCGGAGTAGTCAAAGTTCCTTTGGGCAGCTTGGTGCATTGGGTGTTTGCGATAACCCAACCTTGGCAGGAACCCTGGACAGCTGGAGCGAAGGGGTGACACATTGTGGCGGCTTGGCGTTGAGCAGTGCGCGGGGTACTTGCGGGAGATTGCAGTTCATCTTGGGAAGCTGCCCATGGGTCATGGCGTATCCATACTCATTATTCGGAGAGGTGGTATTTTCTTTGCCAATAGCTGCAGCTTGCCGATTCGGAAGGTCGGCGGCTACCATAAGACAACTAATAGAAGATGGCGCAGATGTAAATGAAAGGGAATCGCGGGGCCAAACGGTACTAATGCGGTGTTTTGAGAGCCAAAAGATTACCCATGAGATACTTAAGGTGTTGGTAGATGCCGGAGCAGATGTTAATGCCCAAGATGACTCTGGTAGTACGGTACTACATTGCGCCTTGAGTTATNTAGCTCCTACTGAATGTATTGAAGAATTGATTCGTGCCGGTGCAAANGTTGATGTGGCAGACAGAAACGGTTTAACCCCGCTGCATTGGGCGGCTATGACGGATAGATCAGAGGTAATCAAGCTGCTAAAAGAGAATGGTGCTGATCCCGAAAAGCGTAACAAACGTGGGGAAAAGCCAGTGGACATAGCAAGGCAACTTGGTAAATCCAGGGCTTACGCAGTTCTGGACAGCAGGTATCAACACCGTGAAATCCTCACCGACAAGCTGCGTAAGCTCTTTAGTTCTGATTACATTTTCTTCACGCATGGTGCTTATAGTTCCACCATGGTTAGACCAAAGTATGCTGATTTGGATCTTGTTCGGATAAACGGGCTGATGCCTAAAGAATACTTCGTCATGTCGGAATACCAGTTAGGATATCCACTTGTACTTGAAATTGTAACTCCAAGGTGGAAGGGGGCGGAACACTTACTGCTCTACGAAGGACAGAAAATCGAAGATATTGCCGGGGGTATCGAGGTGTACACGTATTGCGATTCAGCCTTTGCAGCAGTGCTCCAAAAAGGGACTTCTAACATATTGTCTGGCTCTAGCAAAGACGTCTTGTCCCTTATAGATACGGCCCGTCATTACTGGCAGATCGTTGAATTGCATTCATCAGAGTGCAATGAATATATATTAGCAACCCTGTGTTCTAAGGACTTATTAATTGGGCAGAAAATTAGACACGAGACTGATGGTCCGGGGGTCATTGTTGACCGAGTAGGTAAAAGGAATATAGTCATGCAATTTGAACGGGAGAGATACGGATTCCCATCCAGATATTACGTGGATTGTATGCACCCATCAGTGAGCTATTTGTTCACTAAGGAGTTCATCAGCAGCACATCCATAATGAACCTTCTTTAATAAAATAAGAGTATGCTCCTTTACTGGATTCTTCAGAAATTCCAGCTCTCTGATCTCACTTCCGGTGCCATCAAGGGTTAGAGGTTTTGTGGGAAGGGTCCGGTTCTGAATTTACTTNTAGAATAGCATTNAGGCGGCAGGGAAGAAATATTTCCCCTGTCGTTTTTTCATATGCCAAGAGCTGAGTTACTGGGACGGCATTTGAGAACAGCCAAGGCGCAGGAGTCTGATAATNCGCGCTGAAAGTGTAAAGGGGGTACACAAACCAGAAAACCCTGCCATTAGACGTCAATAGTAAAGCCGGCACCCCTTAAGTCAGCCGAAGCTATGGGATAGGGCCGGGGCTTGGCCCATGGCAAGAGACTATTCTAGGGGGTTAATATCCATGAAGCTTTGTGGTTATAACGGGCGCATACTGCATGTAGACTTGGGTGAGCAGCGAACTTGGGTAACAGAACCTCCCGTGGAGTTTTATCGAAGGTACGCCGGCGGTGGTCTGATGGCTGCATATTATCTCTTAAATGAGACTGGCCCAGGAGTGGATCCCTTAGGGCCTGGTAATCTACTGTGTTTCTTTTCCAGTATAATCGCGGGAGTGCGGGCACCGGGCTTGGCCCGCTTTACCGTGGCAGCCAANTCGCCACTAACTGGAGGGATCGGAGAGGCGCGCTGTGAGGGGCTCTGGGGGATTAAGCTAAAAGAGTCGGGTTATGATGGGATAATCTGCTACGGAGTTTCCGAAAAGCCAGTAGCTTTAGTTGTAGATAACGGGCGAGCAAAGTTGGTTGAAGCAAGTCATTTATGGGGAAAGACTGTAGGAGAGACCACCGACGTTTTGGAACAGAAGTANGGATCTGATAGCTGTGTNTTGGCCATTGGGNCTGCCGGAGAGAATAGGGTCAGATTCGCATCTATTGTCAGTGACCGATGCAACCAAGCGGCGCGGACGGGAATGGGAGCTGTAATGGGATCCAAACTGCTCAAGGCAGTAGTCCTCAAAGGGACTGACGCTCCCCAGGTTGCAGATCCTGCTCATTTGGAAGAGATCAGGCAAATCTACGCCCAACAGGTCTACCGGAATGTATTGACCAGATGGCAAGCTGAACCGCCAGGTTTTTCCTGCTGGGTGCATACCCATGGACTAGATGCAGCTTTGTGTGTAAATAACTATCAGACTGCGCAGCTTGACGATGCCGANGCCTATAAACCAGAAGAATTCATGAAGTACTATAAGGGAGCAAAGGCTTGTCCAGGATGCCCCAATGATTGTATCAAGGTATTTGATACAGGCACCGGACTCGATCCTAAGGCCGGTGGGATTCATCAGGAAATAACCGGTTCTATGGGGCCTAATCTGGGGATCTCCCACCTTCCCACTATCTTCGATGCCAANAATCTATGTAACCAGTTGGGGCTAGATCCCAATTCTCTAGGATATGTGATTTCCTTTGCCATGGAATGCGCGGAAAACAATCTGCTGGATACCCAAGGTATGTCGCTGGAGTTTGGCAATCACACTCATTTGTTGGACCTAATCCGGCAGATAGCCTATCGGGAGGGGATCGGCGATCTCTTGGCCGAAGGCACGAAAAGAGCAGCTGANCAGCTGGGTAGTAATGCCTTANATTGGGCTATGCAGGTGAAAGGTAATGAAATGGTACCCTTCGAACCCCGCAGTCAAACTAACTTGGCCTTGGGCTATGCTACTGCACCGGTTGGGCCCCGATACGAGATTTGTGAACATGACTGGGATTTTGATACCAATGTGGGTTGGGAACATACTTTGGAATATACGAGAACTTTGGGCATTCTGAGCAGGATTCCCATGCAGTACGTTGGTCCTGGCAAGGTTCGGAACTACAAGGTCTTAAATAACCTGTGGTCAGCGGCAGATGCACTTAACTTATGCATATTTGCCAGTGCTCCAACTAGGATCTTGAGTCTGGAGCAAATGGCTGGTGTTGTTAAGGCAATCACCGGGTGGGAGACGTCTTCCTATGAGGTTATGCGGTGGGGAGAGCGGCGTAATCACCTGATGAGAGTGTACAATAACCGTGAAGGGCTGACCTTTGAGGATGATACTTTGCCCAAGCGGTTTTTCATAGAGCCACTTGATGCCGGCGCTTTAGAAGGTACAGTGCTGAGCGAAAAGGTTTTTAAAGAAGCTATACAGGTATACTACGAGATGATGGGTTGGAACAGCAAGGGAGAGCCCTTGCCAGCGACCTTGTATGATCACGGTTTGGAATGGACGATTCCTTCATAGAGCATGGGTGTGCTGTTGCAGTTGGGTTAAGGCTAATGAACCGTACTTGGAGCAGTTCCATTAAGCCCATCGGACTGTGCCTTGTAACTGGACTCCCTTTGGATCTGTAGCTGCAATTGAACAAAACCCTCACCTTAACAAGGCGGGGGTTTGTGCTCTTATGATCAGAGTGTTGGCGACTTCCCGGGTCAATCACAATACCTGGCGGACTGTGGTTGATACTGCACTTTTCCTACCTGTTGATGGGTTAGTGAAGAATTCCCTGATCTTATCGCATACGTACTCCACTTCCTTATCTTTGATCTCAGGAAACATAGGTAGAGATAAAACCTCTCGACTAGCTAACTCAGAGTTGGCGAAGTCCCCTTTCTCATATCCTAGATAACTAAAGACCTTCTGCATATGAAGAGCCAATGGATAGTACAATCCGGTTTCTACACCATTTGCTTCCAGGTAGGACCGGAGCTCATCCCTATAAGCCGTTCTGATCGTATATTGATGGTAAACGTGCTTACCCCTATCGGTCTCTTTTGGCAGGACAACCGGCAAGTCCTCTAGGAGGTTTGAATACATGGAGGCTATCTGTCGCCTCCGTTGGGTCCATTCGTCCAAATACTTTAATTTCACATCCAGTACAGCCGCCTGCAAAGTATCCAGCCGGGAGTTGCACCCCAGCTCGGCATGGAAGTATTTTGGATCGCTGCCGTGCAGCCGGAGGATTCTCAGCCTTGAAGTAAGCTTTTCGCAATCAGTAAGGATCATGCCGCCATCGCCGAAGCAGCCCAGGTTCTTGGTAGGAAAGAAGCTTAAGCAGCCCACCTTGCCAATGGAACCGGCCATTTTGCCGTTATACTCTGCACCTATGGCTTGGGCAGCATCTTCGATAACAAGCAGATCTCGCTCTTCAGCTATGTCCATTATGGGCTGCATGTCCACGGGATTGCCATAGAGGTGGACTACGATAATCGCTTTTGTACGAGACGTGACGGCAGCAGCAATGGACTCGGGGCTTATGTTATATGTACTAAGATCAATATCGGCGAAAACCGGTGTAGCCCCGTGGCGAACGATCGCCTCGGCAGTGGCAACAAAGGTGAATGGGGTGGTGATGACTTCATCTCCAGGCCCTATGCCGCAGGCTTGTACAGAAAGGTGCAGTGCGTCACTACCGTTTGCCACACCAATCCCAAAAGAGACTCCGATCATCTCCGCAATCTGGTTCTCAATTAGCCTAACTTCATCGCCCATGATGAACACGCCGCTATCTATGACCTTCTTAATGGCCCTTTGCAGCTCGGGCCAAAGTCTTCGATTCTGTCGTGTGAGCTCAAAAAGAGGTACACGCATTACATATCCCCCTTCAAAAAGTCAGCTTTCCTAGCTGGATATCCCTATTAGTTTGGGCAAAACCCTGATTAGGGAACCAACTGGGGGGATCCCCCTTGTTACCACAATTCCAGCTGTGATGACCGCTTCCCTGCAAATGGGACTTCTTTTGCTTTCTGCTTCTGACCGAGACAGTCTATTGATCGGGCTGTCCCTCCAGCTTCCGATAGGCAAGGATCAGGGCATAGAGGGAGATGGCTAACAGCGGCAGGTGTAAGATTCCGTTCCACCAGAGCACCTTGGGGAGAAAAACGAAGTTGACCAAGGCATTATAGAACCCGATAATCAGGCCGATCAGTGCAGTCACTCTAAGAAGCGGTATATTAACCCGTGGGTAGAAGGCGAGCAAGACAGCCAGGTAGACCGGGGTCATCATGCAGAAGGCTAGGCCTGCTCCGGAGGTGACGACATAGATTGGGTTAAAGTCCGGCGCCATTGTCTCCATATTGATCGGCCCCCAGAAAGCAAAGAACGCCGGGAGCAAAGCCCAGTAGCTTCGAAGAGAGCGCGGCTTTTGCGGCGAAAAGTCGTTTTCTAAGGAGGCCGCCTCCCAGAACCAAAATAGGGCAACAAGGATAAACATCAAAAGGTTGCTGATGATCACTCCCAGACCGTACTCCTTGGTCAAGGCAATACTCTGCAGAAAGGCAAAAAGAAGATAGGAAAGGCCGGCATAGATGCTGAAGATCCGACTGATCCTATTTCCGTATAGGACAAGGCCGATGATGAGCACGATGGGGATAATCTTAAAGAGCGGGTACCAGCTTTTTAAGGAATAGACCACTGCCTGACTTAGAATCATCTGAACCACCGTTCCGGTCTCCACGGGGTCGTAGCTCTGTGTAGTGTAGGGTGGAATGAACTGGATCAAGAAAATAGCGAGAAAAAACCACCACCTGCGGGTTATTCGGTTCAAACTCGTTGGGATTTTGAGCTGTCGCTCTCTATTCATGCTCTTCGCTCCTTTAATTTCCCTCTTTGGGCCGTATGCTCTTTATCAAGGGAGAGAGCCGGGGCCAATGCATGATATTCCACAAAACTGATAATAGTCCTGCATATTGCGACACTAAGCCGATTCAGCACCCTTGCCCATAGCTGCTAACAGATACGTGCAGCCTGCCAAAGGGGAATAGTAGACTCTCAGTGATGAATCTACTCACTTCTCCGAAAGATCTGTGATATAATGTACATGAAGAATACTCCCGGGTTTTCACCACCATCCTCACTCTTATCGAGATTGCGTAAGTCATTGAAGGCATATAGGCTGGACCTACCAACTGCATCTTACATCAAGATAACGGCTTGATACTTTTCCAATCGTCCATTTACTCAGGTTGTCAGTGCTTCTTAGATTANCAGACCAAAAGGAAGAGTTACCGTTCATTTCCAGTTGTTGCGGCAAGCAGAGGCTGGGGAAGTCAGTGGTATTCTGGCCGTACAATAGGCTAATGAGCTCTATCATAAGACAAGTAAGTATAGTGGACATTTGGACATGGAGTAGGCAAAGAGATCTAGACAAGCTGGTGGATCAGGATATTCAAAATACGGATCTTTAGCTTAGGAGGGACCTATCACATGAAAATCCTGATTGTCTATGATTCGTACTTTGGTAACACAAAGCAGGTTGCTGAGGCTATCGGTGAAGCCTTATATTTGCAGGGGTCTGTGGAGTTATGCCGTGCACCTGATGTGGCATTGGAGCAGCTAATCGGGGTGAACCTACTCATTGTCGGATCCCCAACCAGGGCTTTTCGGGCGACTAAGGCGATAGACAGATTCCTGGATAGTATTCCCACCGGCGGCCTACAGGGCGTAAAGGTGCTAGCTTTTGATACGCGGATCTCTGCAGTTGAGACTAGCTCCCGTCTGCTAAATGTCCTCGCGGCGTTATTTGGGTGTGCAGCCGGCCCCATTGGTGAGAAGCTGAAGCAAAAGGGAGGGGAGTTACTGGCACCGCCGGAAGGATTCTTCGTAACGGATTCTGAAGGCCCGTTGAAAGGCGATGAATTACAGCGAGCGGCAGAGTGGGTCTTGAGAGCTTTAGACGTCCCAAGCCATCCTGGTACCATGCAACACCACAGAAACGAGACTATAAGACAGACTCCTTTCCCATGCTAGTGTTGACCTAAGCAGCGTAAGAGGGCACCCTCCCAGTTGGTGCGAAGAAGTTGCGCAAGCTCGCCTACCGATTTTGGGTGGGCTTACACCGCGTTGTAGATTCCTGGACTCCACCACGGCCAGCGTTTTGCCCCCCGAATTGGTCAAAGCTCCTTTGGGTAGTTTTCATGCGGCTCGCTATCCCTCTTAGAGTTGCTAGAATGAGCAAAATTGGCATACTAACAACAAGTGAACAAAACTGCCTCGTAGAACAAAGATAATGTTCTAAGGGGCAGTTTTCTGCACAAAGACTACGAAGATGCTTCGGCAAGGGGGTAGAGGCCCAAGGGGTGCGTTGCGAGGGTTTTGGCTATTGGCTGGGCTAAAGGTGGGGTGACTTGAGATCGAAAGAACGGGGTTTCACCGAAAGCGTTGGAATCTGCTATCAAAGATCTATGGCCGGTTGGACAGGGGCATTCAGACAGGACAATTCGGGATATGGCGCAGACGGTTGATGACCTTCATCAAGGGGTCGCGGATCTTGGAAGTAGGCGTAGGGACCGGAGCTAACCTGCCTTTCTACCCCGAAGGTATTACCGTGACTGCCATAGACTTTAGCACGGGCATGCTTGATCGAGCTCGTCAAAGGGCTGAGGAACTAGGCCTGGAGTTGGAGTTGCGGTTAATGGATGTACAGAATCTCGGATTTGCTGATCATACCTTTGATACCGTAGTTAGCTCCTGTGTTTTTTGTTCTGTGCCTGACCCCAAGCAGGGACTTGCCGAGATTCGCCGAGTGTTAAAACCCAATGGGAGACTCTTAATGCTTGAACATGTTCGTTCGGAGCGGCCGGTTATCAGGTCTATGATGAACTTAGTCAACCCCATTTTCGCCCTAGGGTTAGGAGAGAACATAAATAGGCAAACCGGTAGGATGTTATGGGAGGCTGGGTTCATTATAGTGGAGGAAGAGCACCTATGGCTGGATATCCTGCGGCTTTTTGTGGCAGAGCCACATTAGCAAACGATCTGCTTTCCGAAGGCATATCAATCCGGCCTTTAGGCGCACACCAAGCCTAGGTGCTCTTCTCTCTTTTCCTTTGGACAAGCGCCATCTCGATTACGCCGGTGTGAAAAAGTAACCTACATAGAGAGCACCTAACAGTTCTCCCAAAGATCGCTTGAGCCTCTCCTAGAAGGTGACTCCTTTATTTGCCGGTGCAGGGGAGATTGACATTTGGTACGGCGGGCAAAGGAGAAGCCTTACCCAAGCAGAATACCGTGTTAAACAAGATCACGGGAAATCTGTCATGGATGAACCGCAAGGGGCTAGAGGAGGCACGATTAGATGATCAGCATGTTGGTTCTTGTCACGGTGTGCGTCATCGTCTATTTCAGCGTTGTCGTCCTGATAGCCATCCTGAGTCTTATCTTTAAGTTCATCTTGCCATTTACCATTCTAACGATAGGTCTTTGGCCCATAACTTTGCCAATACTCCTGATCATATTCCTTGTAAAACTGCTTCGCCGTTAAGTGATCTTGACCCTAGAAGACAAGGCAACCGCGGTGATTATGTCAAGCATCGCAGTTGCCTTATCTGCTTATCTGAAGCTTTCCTCACTCAATTTGATATGGGAGAACCTCGCAGTAACCTCATATGCCTTATCTATCATACGGCCCCGTTCCTGTGATTGCTTCTATGGCTTCGGCTGCCGCTTTCCTTACGTAGAGATCTTTATTGTTTAGCAGTCTCTTAAGGGGAGCAACAGCCTGCTGGGGTGCTGGCTTCATCGTAGCTAGCGTTGAAGCTGCCAAGATCGCTACAGAGCTGTCCTTCTTGTAATTCAGTTTCTTGACCACAGCAGGTACAGCATCTGGGCCGATGGCACCCAGGGCCATCCTCGCTTGCCTTCTAACATCATCATCTTTATCGTGGAACAGCTCTGCCAAGGCCTTCGATGCTCTGCTGGCCTTTGGTCCAATCATACCTAATGCAGAAGCCGCTTCAGCCCGTACATACGGGGACTTATCCTTGAGGCATTTTGTTAAGGTAGATACGATGGGCTTCGGGTTCCTAGAGGTGGTCCCGGCGATGCCCAGTGCATAGCACGCTAGTCTGCGGCTATCTCTGTTTTTGTCAAAAATGGTGCCTCGCTTTTTCGTTGCCTTCTGGAGGTCTTTGACTGCCGGATCTCCTATTCCGCCGAGGATTTCTGCACACGATCGCCGGGATTCCATTTTTCTTTCGGTGTCTTCCATCGTATCCATTAGGAAAGGTATAGCTTTGTCTGCTCCACCAATAGCTCCCAAAGCTCTAGAGGCTTCCAGCCGTGGCTCAATCTCGTAGCCTTCCTCGTTCACTATTTCGTGCAATGCGGGGATTGCAGATTGTGCCTTGGGACCTAGGGCCCCCAACGCTACAATAGCTGCACTGCGTTGCTCAACATGCCGAGGGTCTTTGATCAGATTTGTGAGTTCATCGACTAGTCCTTTGGTGGATTTAAGTGGATAGATGGAGAAGAGTTTCACTATCCCGTTGGTCAGTGTCACACCCCAATCAACGGATGCAAAGGCTTGCACCAGTGGTTCTAGTAAGGTGGCATCACTTGGTTGAACATCGAAAAGCCGGTCTAGGGCGTAACGGCGTATGTCATAATGCCTGTTCAGATCACCGACGATCTCAGCTAAGGTCTGGGTTAGCACAGCTCCCCGGGGATCGATTCTCGCTAGAGTCTCAAGGGCGGTAGTCACAGTAGATAGAGAAGTGCTGGGACTTAGGGCTATATCGGCTATTTTGGGAGCTAGTGGTTTCAGATTGGGGTTAGCTACATCCAATAGAATAGCCAATGTATGTAAGTAGACCCATTCCTCTGTCAACGCTTTGGCCAAGACCTTCATAGCGTCCTCTGTACCCTTGGCGATCAGGGCTCGGATGGCATCTTCTTGGTAGTCGTAAAGGCCAAGAATAGAGGGAGCCTGCAAGTCAAACAGGATTGCTGCTAGTGTTGGAGTCCAGGTATCGCCTTGAGGTGCTATTCTCTCTAGGGCTCCAATGGCAGCAATGGACATGCCTGGGTTCCTCTCGTAGTCAAGGGCGATGTCGCGCAATTGCGATGTCAAAGGTCTTAGCTTAGGTGTTGCAGACTCTTGCAGGCCTATGACAGTTGAGCGTCGGAAGTCGTGATCCATAAGTGCTTTGCTTAGGGCCTGTATTGCATCATCAGTCCCAATCTGGGCAAGCACCATGACAGTAGCTTCGGTCCAAGAGTAGTCAAACAGAATCGCGGCTAAGGTTGGGGTCCAGGTGTCACCTTGGGGCTCGATCTTCTCAAGAGCCTGAATGGCAGCAAGTCTGGTCCCAGGGTCTTTTACACTGGTGAGGGCAATCACATTTAGCTGGTTGGCAAGGGGTTTTGACGCGGGGGAGGCAAACTCTCTTATAGCTTCCAGGGCAGGCTCACGGGTGGACTCGTCCATCAATGCCTTGTTCAAAGCCCTATGAGCATCCTCTGTCCCTTTTTAGAACTAGCATTCCGCTGGCTAACCCCGCTTCCCTGAAGTATCCAGACTCGATAATCTCGGCTAGACTAGCCGTCCAGGTATCTCCCTGAGGGTCGATTTGCTCTATTGCCCCGATTGCAACAATCCTATTGATGTAGTCCGATGAAGAGCTCGCTATCTCAGTTAGATAAGGAACTAGGGGTTTTAGCTTAGGGGTAGCGGAGTTGCTGATAGCTATTAGAGTTATACAAGATAGCCAGCTATCGTCGCCGGTTAAGGCGCTGCCCAGGACCTGGATGGCCTCCTCTGTCCCTATCCCGACAAGGGCCGCGGCGGCAGCCAATGCCCAATCCTCAGTATGCGAACCAAAAAATAAGTTGGTTAGAGTTGGAACAGCACTGGCACCCTCCTCGCCCAACTCCCCAAGTCGTGCCATCGCAAAGATGCACTCTTCAAGCTCACCATGCTCGACTTTTCGAATGAGATGATCCACGTAGCCGTAAGTTTGTGCAACGGAGCCGAACAATAGCACAACCAATATACCGAGCACAATCCCTAGGCGCACTTGAGCCACTCTCATTGTCTCAATCCCTCCAGTTGCTTTAGTGGTAGGGGAAATCCCCCTTGTGATATGAATAAGCTGTCGTGAATCTTGCCTGTAGCGAAAGACAGACTGATACATGGTGGCTCGATCCCATACCCTACTACGCCTATACTCTTGGACTATTTGAGAGCACCTTTCAGAGAGTATCTCGTTCAAGCAGTTCACAGTGACTGATTCTATATTTTACCAATCAAACCTCTGTTTTCTGGGAAATATTTAACTTCTACCACATGAGGGACTCTGAACCGGAAAATCTCAGCCAGGCAGCTGAAAGTACTGGCGCGAATCTGATTATGACAGAAGAATAAGACTGTTGGCAAAAAGGCAGGAACTGGGCAAGGCGACGCCGTATATATAAATGTGCCGCAGTTCACGTAATTCACATTACTATCCGGAGTGGGTGCACAAAACCTTATGAAGCAAGGGATCTCATTGCCCTTTTAGGTGTATACAGCATACTAGCCAGATTAGGCAGAAATATCCAGTAAAGCGAGTTTGGGTTTCTCGCGATTGTCTGGATGGAGGCGTCGATTACGGATGTGCACAGGCCATGTGTTTATCTTAGCAGGGAAGGGGGGAGCAACAGGTTCCATTACGCGAGGATAGGGCAGCATGTGAGTTTGGTGGGGACATTTGCCATTTCAAAAGGGGGATTGCGAGAAAAAGGGTAGGATAGGGTGTATCGTAGATCAGCATCAAAACAGGAGGTCTCCTAGAATGCTAAGAAAACTGCGAACCTTGACTGTATTGGTATTGGTGCTTTTGATGGCAACGGGAAGTGCTATGGCCAAAACGACTACACTGGAATTTTGGACAATTTCCCTCAGTCCATGGTTTGATGANTATATCAACGGAACCATCGCCAACTACGAAGCTGAAAATCCCGGAATCAAGATCGATTGGANGGATATTCCCATTGATGCCATTCAGCAAAAACTGCTGGCTGCTATTGCCGGTGGTGTCTCGCCGGACGTAGTCAATCTCAATACGGAATTTGCCTTTGAGTTGGCAGAGAGAAACGCCTTGGTCGATTTGGAGAAGGCAGCCACCGCAGAAATGAAAGACATCTACTTTGAGGGCATATGGAACTCCACTGCGTATAAGGGTGGTGTTTATGCATTTCCATGGTATGTAACCACTAGTGTGCTATTTTTGAACTCCGATCTCATCGAGCGGGCCGGACTAGATGCAAATAGCCCGCCGGACACTTGGGATGGTTTGATTGAGTGGTCTAGGATCATAAAGGCCAACGTACCCAACATATATGGTATTCATAAGGGATTCGGTGTAAACCAAGAATTTCCACTAAATGGCATACCTCTCGTTGACGAAACCCGAAAGAAAGCTGCCTTTAACACTCCTGAGGCAGTGAAGCTTCTGACAGAGTATAGGCAGCTGCATGTTGAGAAGTTGACTCCTCCCGAGACATTGAAGGAAAAATATCAGGGTGCTCTAAACCGNTACCAAGCTGGAGCACTAGCTACTATCGTCACTGGCCCACAGTTTCTCAATCGAATTGAGCAGGATGCACCGGATGTGTATAAGGCCACCCGTGTCTTCCCACAGCCCAAAAGTAAAGCAGGCATAGTACCAGCAGCCGTCATGAACATGGTGGTNCCCGCAGCCAGCAAGAAGACTAAGGAAGCTGTTGAATTCGCCCATTACTTTACCAACAATGAAAACCAGCTAGAGTTCTGTAAGGTAGCAGTGATTTTGCCCTCTACCAAAGAGGCCATCAAGGATCCCTTCTTCCAGAGTCAGCTAGGAACCCTTGAAGGCGAATCCCGCTATTATGGTTTGCAGCAGCTTGAGCATGCCGTAGACCTCAACCTTGGCTTACCTAATCAGGCTGATCTAAACAAGGCTGCGGAGATCATGGTGGAATCTGTCGCACAGGGCGTCCAGACTCCAGAAGAGGGCTTGGCTTGGCTAGAAGCCGAATGGAATAGGATATTGGTACGCTAGCTTAGTAGGTTGCCTTGGGGGGACCTTGGGTCCCCCCTCACCTGAGTTCTCGAATAGTGGTTAGCTAAAGGATGTGATGACTCGAAAATGTCGACAAACGCAACGNGAAAAGCGAGAGGCAGCATGACTGCGCTACGCCGCCAACAGGCAATTTTGGCCTATGCTCTGCTCTTGCCGGCATTTGTATTCTTAGGAATATTTACGTTCTACCCCATGGTCCGCGGCCTTATCGCGAGTTTTCACGAGTGGTCCGTTCTGGCGCCACCGAGATACTTGGGGCTGGACAACTTTAGGGAGGCTCTCTCCGACCCCTATTTTAAGATTGCCATGACCAACTCTATAAAGTATCTGCTCATAGTCCCAGTGATCCAGGTGCTATCCATTGCATTGGCGGTACTGGTTAACCGTGAGATCCCTGGCGTTGGCTTTTTTAGAGCAGCATATTACTTACCGGTGGTTACACCTATGGTGACTGTTGCCATCACGTGGGGCTGGATATTTGACAGTAGCGGCGTGCTCAACTACATTTTGCTATCTTTGGGTCTGATTAAGGAACCCATCAGCTGGCTGGTAAATGCCAAGACAGCCCTTGGCTCTGTGATGTTTGTGACCATGTGGAAGGGCTTAGGTTACTACATGGTCATGTATTTGGCTGGTCTACAGAGTATTCCTAAGGAGTTGGAGGAAGCAGCTGTCATAGACGGGGCAAATGGTTGGCAGGTAATTCGCCATGTTACTATGCCTTTGCTCAGACCCTCCATACTCATCTGCTCAACCTTGTCTGCCATGGCTGCCCTCAGGGTCTTCGATGAGNTCTTTGTTATGACACAAGGCGGCCCTATGGGCAAGACTTTGGTGGCGGGACTTTATATTTACCANCAGGCTTTTGAAAGCTATAGATTTGGATATGCTGCAGCGGTAAGCCTCATATTGGGAATCGTTGTCATGATATTTACCGTGATCAACTTCAGGGCCATGTCGAGGGGAGGCTTAAGATACTATTGAAGCAAAGAAGCGTAGTGGTTCAAAAACGGGTTGCCACAGTGCGAAAAACAACAAAGTACATCTTCATCTACTTGGGCATGATTGCCATAGCCATTTTCATGGTCGGGCCCTTTGCTTGGCTTTTGTCCACATCGATGAATATATCAGGCAACGTATATGCCTTTCCCCCACACATCCTACCTAGACCTGCTGGCTTGGATAACTTTGTGAAAGTATGGACCGCCATGCCCTTTGGCCGGTATTTCGTCAATACGGTACACATTACCTTAATGGGAGTAGGTTTGAGTTTGCTACTCGCTGCTATGGCGGGATATCCACTGGCCAGATTGACATTTCCGGGTAGAGATATCATATTCGGTCTGATTTTGAGCACCATGATGATCCCCAACTCAGCCGGTATGATTATCAATTTCGTGACACTGCAAAAAATGAGGCTGGTTGATACAATACCTGCAGTTTATCTGCCCAGTGCCGTAAGCGCCTTTGGCATATTCTTGATGAGGCAGACCTATTTGACCATTCCCCGGGACCTTGAAGATGCGGCTAGAATTGATGGCTGCTCGGAATTGAGAATTTGGCTGCAGATTATGCTGCCTTTGGTAAAACCAGGGTTGGCCAGCCTGGCCATTTTTGAGTTTGTCGCTTATTGGGGAACCTTTCTCTGGCCTTTGGTAATATTACAGGATCCAAACAAGTACCCCATGGCTGCGGGCCTTCAATATTTGCAGGGCATGTTTGCCTTTAACTTTAGATATATTGCCGCGGGTGGCGTCATATCCATTATTCCAGTTATCATCATGTTCTTGGTTTTGCAGCGACACTTCGTCAGTGGATTACAGGGAGCTTTAAAGGGATAGGCAAGAAACAGATTATGTGGGCAACCGTCGCTCCATGAGGGTGAGACTACGGTAATGGGCTAAACGTGTGACCCAGTATGGCTGGCGGAACGCGGCTTGTTAAAGGTATTACGCCAATTGCTCAGCTTGGAGGGTAGTAGAATGCGAAAGCCACTGATGGCAAGAGGCAGGCTCCCCTGGCGGAGAACAAAATGGGGTAAGACCATAGATCCGCTACTGGAAGCCCTCGCTTATCTGGCTCCAGCCTTGGTTATCCTGATTATCTTTGTGTTTTATCCCTTAGTTCACTCCTTTTACCTAAGCCTATTTGAGACTAATCTTATGGGGGAGCCCATATTCTTCAACGGAATAGAGCACTACAAGAATCTCTTGAGCTCATCTCGGTTTTGGGCTAGCTTGCGGACTACGCTGTGGTTTACTATCTACACCGTACCGATTGCCCTAATACTGGCAATTCCCGTAGCCCTCTTAGGAAATCTAGAGATAAAGGGGATTACCTTTTACAGAACAATTTTTATTTCCACNATCGCAGTCTCCACTGCCATCGCCTCCGTGATCTGGACATGGATGTTTTTTCCCACTACAGGAGTCATTAACGATCTTCTGAGAATGATGGGTTTGCCTGCCATGCGGTGGTTACAGGATCCTGCCATTGCCCTCATCGCTGTATCAATTGCCACGGTTTGGAAGGGCCTTGGCCTAAATGTTCTATTCCTACTAGCCGGCTTACAGGGAATCCCGGAAGAGCTGGTTGATGCGGCACGTATTGACGGAGCCAATAGCTGGCATGTTTTCTGGAGTATTTCCCTACCCATACTCTCTCCCACTATATTCTTCCTACTTGTAGTCGGGACTATAGATGCTTTTAGATCCTTTGCCCAGGTGCATATTATGACCCAGGGTGGACCGCTTCGCTCCACTACCATTCTGGTATATTCGATTTATCGAGATGCATTTATTAATTTCAACTTTGGATTTGCCAGCGCCCAAGCGGTAACCTTATTTTTAATCATCCTGGCCCTTACCCTTATCCAGTTCCGCTACGTGGAAAGGGGTGTGTATTACCAATGACCTTTCAGAGGACTCTTCGGAGGATTGGGATCCACGCCTTGATGATTATCATCTGTGTAATCATCTTGCTGCCTTTATACGTTGCCTTCAGTACCAGTGTGAAGCAACCCTCTGATGTATTTGCTTATCCATACAAATGGGTACCTAGCCCGATCTATTGGCAGAACTATGCGGATGCCTTCCGCTTTGTTCCTTTGGGCCGATTCTTGCTAAACAGCGTGGTGCAGAGTACTATGGTTACTGTTGCCATGATGCTTACATCGGCACTGGCAGCTTATGCGTTTGTCTACATTGACTTTGTGGGAAAGAACTCCATCTTTTTGCTGGTANTAGCCACCATGATGGTATCCGGNGAAGTCACCATCATCCCCAACTTCCTAACCATTCAACGTTTAGGCTGGGTGGATACCTACTGGGGATTAACGGTACCGTTTTTTGCCGGCGCGTTTGGGATATTCCTTCTTCGTCAGTTTTTTCTCCAGATTCCCCGGGAGCTTTATGATGCTGCTGTAGTGGACGGATGCGGCAGGCTTAGGTATTTGTTTGTCATCGTTTTACCTCTTAGCCGAGCCGCTTTGGGGACCTTAGGTGTATATACATATCTATCCACATGGAACCAGTATTTCTGGCCCTTGATCATCACGAACCGGACCCACATGCGCACTGTACAGATCGGAATTGCCATGTTACGGGATGCTGAGGGTGATGCTTGGAATACCATTATGGCAGGGGTGGTTGTGGTAACAATGCCGGCGATTATTTTGTTTCTCCTATTTCAAAAACAGTTGATTCGGGGAATAGTCGGTGGAGCTGTGAAGGGTTAGCAAATGCCAAGGGAGGGGGTGAACACTAAGGGGCTACATGCGAAGCCTGTACGTTAGGATGTGCCGTTTGCGATTAGTGTATCAAAACTAAACGGAGGGATCACAAATGAAAAAATACCGGATGATGAGCCTCTTGTTGGCAGTCATCATGGTCTTGTCTCTGGCGTCGGGTTTGGTGCAAGCAAAGGTGCATATTCAGTTTTGGCATGCCTTAGGTGGACACATTGGCAGTCACGTTCTGCAGCAGTTTGTGGACGATTTTAACGCGTCGCAAGACAGGGTGCATGTGGAGGCGATTTATCAGGGCAACTACGATGACACTCTAAACAAGTACCGCTTGGCAGTACAGGCCGGTGAGACCCCTCACCTCGTTCACATCTATGAGATTGGCACCCGTTTGATGATTGATCTAGATAGCACCGTATCGCTGCAGCCCTTTGTTAACCGAGGTGACTTGGAGCTTGAACATATAGTAGAAAACGTTCTGGCGTACTACACCATTGATGGCCAGCTGTACTCCATGCCATTTAATACATCAAACGCTATTGTCTATTACAACAAAGACATGTTCCGGGCAGCTGGTCTCGATCCAGAGCAGCCACCGAGAACATATGAAGAGTTCCGGGAATATGCCAAGCAGATGACAGGAGATGGCAAACACGGTTTTGGTAATTATGCTTATGGCTGGTATTTTGAACAGCTCATGGCTGTTCAAAACGCTGAATACGTCAACAACGGTAATGGGAGACTGGCTCCGGCTACAGAAGCTGCCTTTAGCAGTGAAGCTGGTGTGCGTATTCTCCAGTGGTTCTCCGATATGAAAAGCGATGGCAGTTATTTGGATGTTGGCCGAGATGGCAGTGCCCTAAGATCGGCCTTTGTGGCAGGCAATGTCGGCATGCGGATTGGGTCAACCGGTGGGTTTGCTAGTACTTTAGCGGATATCGGAGATCGTTTTGAGATGGGAGCGGCATTTCTGCCTGTTCCTGAAGGCATGGAGTGGGGCGGGGTAGTGATTGGTGGAGGTTCCATCTGGATGTCCAAAGGTCACCCCGAGGAGGAAATCGAGGGGGCTTGGGAATTCCTCAAACACCTGACTACTCCGGAAAGCACTGCCTATTGGCATGTCAATACAGGTTACTTTCCCATTGATCGCAGGGCGATGGAGCTAGATGTCATTAAGGAGCTTCATACTGAGGTTCCCCATTTCCGCACAGCAATTGACCAGCTAGAAGCGAGCAAGATTAGCCCGGCGACCCAGGGAGCGGTCATCGGTGTGTTTCCTGAGGCCCGTCAAGCTATTGAAGTCGCCATCGAGCAGGTACTCCTTGGTATGGCAACTCCCAAGGAAGCATTGGATGAAGCAGCTGAGGAAGTGACGGCAGCTATCCGTCGCTATAACATCCAAAGAGGCTTCTAGTACTCTAGCGACAGATCAATTCTGTACGCAAGCACAAAGACTCGGCCGCTGTCGATCGACATCGGCCGGGTTTTCTGTACCGTTTGCTTATAGGGAAAGGAGAAGTTATATTGGAGTGGAATACCGTGACATGAATTTCATCACAGGGGGTGTTGGTATGGATGAACCGCAGGATACTATCCTTGGCCGATTGCAGGATTACGGATTCAAGGCACGGTTGACATCGCTGGAGCATATTGGCTCCGTGGGAGATGAGCTGCTTAGCCTCATGAGCCAGGGGCTCATAGGTGAGGAGTTTTACAAAAGCACTTTTAGTCGAATGGGTTTNGATTANGCCACAATTATGCCCAGGGCCACATCTATTTTGGTGGTGGCAAGCCCCCAGCCCATGAGCACATTGTACTTCGAATATCAAGGCAAGATGCATTGTGTCATTTTGCCTCCTACATATGTCCATCGGGAGCTATATGAGAAGGTTAAGAAGGCGTTGAACGCTGTTTTGCCCCAGTACGGATACGACTACAAGGGTGTTCATCTCCCCCTTAAGATGCTAGCCGCCAGTACCGGCCTTGGCATGTATGGCAGAAACAACATCTGCTATGTCCAGGGGATGGGTAGTTTCTTCGGCTTGTCTGCCTTTTATACCAACATACCTTGTACCTCAGATAGCTGGACAGATAAGGCCATGATGCCTGAATGCGNAGGGTGCAGTCTGTGTATTGAGGCATGTCCCACGGGCTCCATTAGCGCTGCGAGGTCTGTGATTGATGCGTCCAAATGCCTCACCCACTTCAACGAGAGGAAAGATAGCTTTCCCGTCTGGATTGAACCCCACTGGCACAACGCCATCATAGGGTGTATGAGATGCCAGCTCATCTGCCCCCAGAACGAAGGCTTTCTAGGTAAGGTGGAGCATGAGGTCACGTTCGATGCAGCAGAGACTTCTTTGCTCCTTGAGGGAAAATCTCCACCTGAACTACCGGATCCCTTAAGGGGGAAGCTGGATCAGCTGTGTCTCGTCGACTGGTATTCGGTTCTTTCTCGGAATCTCTCAAGCTTGCTTAATAGAAGGAGCTATGGATCTTAGGGGTTCCAGCTGGCAAGAGGTGGGGTGTGGGAAGTTAGCCTCAAGCCTTGGCTTCGTCACCCTAACGGGCGGGGCAAGGTAAGGGAAAGAATAGCTCCCACAAGGATTCGGTACACATAGATGGATAGCCTCCGGTAGGCTAGTACTGGGATGGAGAGGAGGTATCCTTTGGATATTGTCNATTGGATTGAGCAAAGCTTGCCCATAACCAGCTGCACATCGGATTTCTTTATATATGATGACATGGAGTCTCAATCGGGGCAGTCACTGCCGGTAATATACAAGCCATTTGATGTTAACCAGGCAAGTCACTGGCAGGATAGGGGCCAGATACTGGATTATCTTTGTGCTACTAACGGCAGAGGGAAGCGCCTGCTGGATTTCGGACCAGGTGATGGATGGCCTTCACTGGGTGTGGCGCCATTTGCCAAAGAGGTAATAGGCGTTGACGCATCTATGAAACGGGTGGAGGTCTGCAGAGCCAATGCTGCCCGCCTAGGAATCACAAATGCCTACTTTGTGCATATACCCGCGGGGGAGGCGCTACCATTTGACGATGAATCCTTCGATGGAGTTGTGGCTGCAAGTTCTATTGAGCAGACTCCNGATCCTAAGGCGACCCTTAGGGAGATNTATCGTATCCTAAGGCCCCAAGGAAGGCTTCGCATATGGTATGAAGCTCTTAGCAGGTATGGTGGGGGACGAGAGCGGGAGATATGGCTTTCAGCAATCGATCATTGCACATGTAGACTAATCATCTATGTCCGGGACATCGCAGGGGAAAGGGCCGAGCAGTACGGCCTCACTTTCAGAATGTCCCGGGAAGAGTTGGGTGCGTGTCTGGCACCCGGCAGATCCGAGCCTGCCTATGCTGATCTTAGCATCAAGATGCTTGATAACCTGCGTTTGCAGATTGTAGACGTACGGAAGTGTACCTTAAGGCATCCATCGGCAAAGACCCTTACCTCTTGGCTTGAGGAAGTGGGTTTCAGTAAGGTACTCCCAACACACGATGGAGGCACTTTCGCCAGAAGGCTTTATGATCGCGTTCCCATAGACAGGCGCCCTAGTGATATCGATGGCCTAGATGCAGTGCTAGAGCCTCTTGTCGCCATTGCTATCGAACTGGCTGCTCCCGCAGGGCTAGATCCGATGATTACCGCGGTAAAGTAGGAGAAGGTGAATGTCAATGCTGCGATGGGTAGGGCGCAGTGAGATCATGCCAGCCGGGATTCTCGAAAGCCCCACAGACGGAAGGGTGGTAACTGACTGGATAGCAGGCGAACCCATAGCGGAAAGACTGCTTGACAGAGGGTTTGTGCAGGAGAAGCCTGGATAGAGTATAAGTAAGACTGGGAGTAGACGAAGAGCGATATGATAGGAGGAGTTCACAGGAAGTGTATAGGATCATGGTGGTCGAGGACGACGCCAAGATCGCGCAGATACTCTCTGATTATCTTGAAAAGTACGGCTATGAAGTAGCTTGCGCCTTCGATTTCCAGGATGTGAAGTCTGAGTTTCTGGCTGTTTCCCCGGATCTAGTCTTCCTCGATATCAACCTTCCATATATGGACGGTTTTTTCTGGTGCCGACAGATTAGGACTGTGTCCAGAGTGCCGGTGATCTTCATTTCCGCGCGCTCCGGCGATATGGATCAGGTACTCGCCTTAGAACACGGAGGCGATGACTATATTACAAAACCTTTTTCCCTTGATGTAGTGATTGCCAAAGTCAAGGCCGTGCTTAGGCGCACGTACGGGGAGTATTCAGCAGGGGGAGCCGATACTGCTGCCGAGGTGTACGAATTGGATGGGCTCTATCTTGATCGCACCAGGTGCAGCATGGAATGGCGTGACAAAGCAGTGTATCTGACACCCAAGGAGTTTCGCCTCCTGGACATTATGGCGCGCCGTCCTTGGCAGGTAGTATCCCGTAACGAGCTTTTGGAGGCGCTCTGGGATGATGTAGATTTCGTAGACGATAACACCCTTACGGTCAATGTTACACGAGTCCGGCGTAAGCTAGAGGAGATAGGCATCAAAGGGGCCATCGAAACCGTACGGGGGCAGGGGTACCGCCTGATTTGCCCTTGGAGGGATGGGCAATGAAAATCCTGGACTATCTAATAACCAGGCTGAGCTTTATCGCTGCCCACTTACTTGCTTGTGTGCTATGCATCGCCGTTATCCAGCTAGATCTTCTACAGACCGGAGGCGATGGCCTTACCTGGGGTTCGTCCTTGTATATCATTATCCTTCATACTGCCTTGCTCGTCATGACGCTAACACTAGACTATTTAAGGCAGAGGCCTTTTTATAAGCGAATGCAGGAGATTACTCGCGCGCCTCATCCACTCGACCTCGTGCCACTGCTTCCCCATGGCAAAACCGCAGAGCAGCGCCTTGTCGCCGAGTTCGCCGATTCGGCTTACAGCCATCATACCTCCGACGTACTGACTCGAGATGAGGCCTCGCAATTCCACATCGACTTCACCAACAGATGGGCCCATGCCCTTAAGACCCCGGTTTCAGTCATCGGCCTAGTAGTGCAGCAATCCCGGGGCGCTGAAAATGTGGAGGATATGCGTCGTCTGTTCGACAGCATTGAAGAGGAAAACGAACGGATCGTTCATGGGCTNGATATGATGCTGGGCATGGCTCGCCAGGAACGATTCGCACTCGATCTCTTACCCCAACAGATTGATCTGGAAAAGCTCGCTCGGGAGGCCATTGGCAAACATAAGAAAGAGTTCATCCGCTACTCAATCTACCCCCGGCTAGAGGTCACAGCCCAAAGCTCATGGGTGGAAACGGACGGAAAATGGATGGCCTTCGTCATTGATCAACTGCTATCTAATGCTATCAAGTATACCAGGGTTGCCGATGTGGAAGGCGCCAAGCAGCTCCTTGTCCGTATCGAAGATGAAAGCAAAGACCAAGTAGATGGTGGTATCTCTCTTGATGGACACATCCTGAAGCTAGTTGTGGAAGACTATGGGGTGGGCATACCTGAGCAGGATCTTCCCCGTATCTTCGAGCCCTTCTTTACCGGTGAAAACGGTCGGTTAGCCCCTGGGTCCACCGGCATGGGGCTTTTTTTGGCTAACAGGGTTTGTAAAGAACTGGGCCACCGCCTTACTGTACGGTCAGAGCCAGGGCGGGGAACAGCCATGATAGTAGTTTTTTCCACTAGAGCCATCACATCTGGGGTAGTAGTCAACTGACGCTCACCTTCCTTTCAATAATGTAAGGTATTCCATCCTCTTTGCAAGGTTAATCCATGGCTCCATGGCATCTCTACGCTATATACTCATAGATGACGGGGTGATCACCGCCTGTAATTAGGTCTTGTGCTTATACTAGTGGAATTGGAGGATGCCAAGATGCCGGTTGTGACTGCTCAACGCCTAACAAAGATCTACAGCTCATCGGAGGGAGCCACCGCTACCCAGGCACTTTGCGGGCTTAGCCTGGAGGTTGAAGGAGGGGAGTTTGTCGGGGTAATGGGCCCTTCCGGAAGTGGCAAGACGACTCTGCTTAACATACTTGCCACCCTTGATACGCCGACCTCTGGGAGTGTTGAAATAAGTGGGGTATCCCCAGCAAAGCTGCATGGGGATCAGCTGGCGCTTTTCCGGCGCCGAAAGCTCGGGTTTGTGTTCCAGGATTTTAACCTATTGAATACACTATCCGTTCGGGACAATATTGCTTTGCCATTGGCCTTAGATAATATGAAAGCCAAGGAGATTCATCGCCGCATCGAGGAAGTGGCGGCTCGGTTGGGAATTGTCCACATACTGGATAAGCGGACCTATGAGATATCCGGTGGGGAGCAGCAGCGGGTGGCCATTGCTAGGGGTATAGTCCATCGGCCTGCCATCTTGCTGGCCGATGAGCCTACTGGTAACCTGGATTCCAAGGCGTCACGGGAGGTCATGCAAGCTTTTGCTGACCTTAATAGTACCGATGCCGCCACCATTCTAGTGGTCACCCATGATCCTTTCGTGGCCAGTTTCTGCAGGAGAATTGTGTTCATCAAGGACGGGAAGGTGTTTTCGGAGCTAAGACGGGGTGCCGATAATAGGCAGGCCTTCTTCCAGAAGATATTGGACTCCTTGAGTGTGCTGGGAGGTGANTACGGTGACGCCGCTTCGNTTCGCGTATAACAATGTCCGGGAGAATCGGCGCACCTACTTCGGCTTCCTTGCTAGCAGTGTCTTTGCCGTGGTGGTGTTCTATCTGTTTGCCGCATTCCGGGCCTTACCAGCAGTGGTCGAGGGTCGCTATTACGGCGCACAAGGTGTTGCCATAGCGTTTAGAGTCTGCCAGTATCTGATTATCGTCTTCTCCATCTTCTTNACGCTCTACTCCAACTCTGCCTTTGTGAAGTCCCGCAAACGGGAGCTTGGTATCCTTGCTCTGCTGGGGGCAAGGCAGAGGCAGCTGAGTTTGCTTCTCTTTGGTGAGAGTATGCTGGTAGGGATCGTCGCCATAGCAACGGGACTGGCCATAGGCGGGCTTTTGGGGAGACTGTTTGTAATGATTATTGACAGAATCCTGATGCTACCCCAGCCCATTCCCTTTGTGATGCAAAGTGAGCCGGTGCTCACTACAGCCCTCGTCTATCTAGGAATAAGCACAGCGATTAGTATTATCAACAGCGTTTCAGTCGACGTAAGCCAAATCATTCAGTTAGTCAAAGCTTCATCCAAGCCGAANACGCCACCANCATATTCCCGTCCCAAGATTGTCCTGGGAATCGCCTGTTTAGTGACAGGTTATTCTGTGGCATCCATTGTGACTATGGGGGAGGTCCTTCTTGCTTTCTTACCCGTAACAGCTGTTGTTTGCGTCGGTACGCACATCCTTTTCACCCAGGGAAGTGTTGCCATCCTTCATCGCCTTCAGAGGAGAAAGGCAGTTTACTATAGGGGTATTAACCTTCTGACCATCTCCGACCTGGTCTTCAAGATGAAGGACAACGCTCGCATTCTAGCACAGGTGGCTATTTTGGGAGCAGTTGTACTCACGGCTTCCGGAGTGATTTATACCTTGGGCGTAGCCCCGGGGGAAAGTGCGAGATACTACGATAGAGCCATCTCCCTAGTCTTGCCGGGGACAGAGGATTCAGTCCGTATCGCGAAGGATTTTCAAGAGCATCTGGTGGAAGGTGGGGCAGTGATTACCGATATTGCCATGATGCCGGCGATACAGGCTAGCACACCTGACTTGTTCCAGGGGGGGACTGTACTCATATCAGCTGATAGCTACAATGAGTGGGCCCGAAAAGCTGGGGTATCTGAGGCCCATCCTGGATATGGGCATGTGGTGCGGGTTGTTCCAACCTCGAGGAGCCAGGAGCGCCCGGATGAAGTAGGTCAGACCATCCGTGTCCGAGCAGGCGAAAGAGACTTGGCATTTGTGTCCGACGGGAGAATAGCTGTGCCGCTGGGCGCTGGCATGGGAGACATAGCCTTCGCCTTGATAGCAGAAAAGGGCCATTTCGATGAGCTGGACCGGGATTTGGCTGAAGAACACCGGAGAATGTGGCTTAGCTATGAGATACCCAACTGGATCAAGACCGCTAAGATAGAGCGGGCTGCTAGGGAGGGGATCCTTGGGGATTACCCCGTGGCCTACGACTCCCGGATGCAAGAGTATTCCCGAGTTACGGCACAAGTGCGCATGATTATGTTCATCTCTATGTTTGTGGCCACCCTCTTCTTTTTGGCGGCAGGGTCTATGCTTTACTTTAGATTCTTTTTGGAAATTCAAGAGGATCAGGCTAGGTATATCGCCCTTCGTCGGATTGGGCTTTCCTGGAAAGAGGTGCGGGGGATCGTAACTAGGGAGATGGCCATAATGTTCTTTACTCCCTGGGCTGTGGCATTTGTGCATCAGATGTTCGCGTTGCGATCGTATTCCACTGTTACCTCCCTGATGCCGGTGGAAGTCTGGAAGTATGGGGTGATGGCCGCCGGAATTTTCTTTGCCCTGCAGGCAGTGTATTTTGCTCTGGCGCGATCGGCCTATCTAGAGGAGCTGGCCCCGGCTGTGAAGTAGATAACCGGAAAAAACAACTCGGAAGGGAATAGTCGTGCAGGAGAAGCCCACATAGGGTATAAGTAAAGCTAGGAACAGCATTTTTGGAAAGGAGGTGGGCCATAGTGAAAAGCATTAGCTCTGTGGTGCAAGCTAAGGTCGAAGATGATTGGCCCGCCGAGAACGGATTGATGGATGGTATCCATCGCGGGAGGACTGCACTGTAGCAGTTTACCGGGGGCCAACGGGAAAGATTCATAGGGGGTTGTTGGCCCAGTGTATCTGAATGCTGAAGATGTTTTGCCACCCCATCTCCTCCGCCAAGTTCAAGAATATGTCCAAGGACGGGAACTCTACATCCCAAAGGGATCGGAAGAACGGGCCGGGTGGGGAGAGCGCAATGGTACCAAGCGGAAGCTGGAGTTGCGTAACCAGGAGATTCGCCATCGATATGCCAGAGGAGAGCGTATTCATCGCCTAATGGATGAGTACTACCTCAGCTATGACAGTATCCGGAAGATAGTCCGTAAGACCGAGGGAAAGAACGGTTCGGATTAGAACTGGGTATAGCAAGGCTCAAGATTCCTGGTAGACTAGCATTGGGATCAGGCCTATATTGGTCCCGATGGGGAGGTGGTTGATTTGATCAACCTGAGGTGGAGTCTACTCTAGACTCCGTACGGGGATGCGGATAGGCTGCCTGAGCCTATCCGCATTTGAATGTATGCCCCAAGTCTTCCCCCCAAGATCTCTTCTGCACATCCCAACGAGTCCGCTAAGGCCTTACTTTATCCTGTCATACTAGATCCTCCCATGCTAGGAATATAGCTACGGAGCAGGAAGTCCAAGGAATCCCCAGAACGATTAGGCATATTGCCATATGTGTAGTAGCGCGACTATAGCACATCATGGTTGGAAGAGGCTTTCCGTAGGTGAAGAAGGGGAAGGAGTCATGCTGTGATCACTGTAAGCCACTTGACGAAGACATTTCGAATGGCAGTACCAAAAGAGGGACGATTTGCAGCCTTCCGCTCCTTATTTTACCGTGAGTACACGGCGAAGCGTGCGGTGGATGATGTTAGCTTCACCGTTGGTGATGGCGAAATCGTTGGGTACATTGGGCCCAACGCATGCGGGCAGACTTGGCAGCGGCACTGCTCCATGACCCTAAGCTGCTGTTCTTGGATGAGCCAACTATTGGTCTCGATGTGGTGACCAAGGAGCGGCTCAGGCAGTTTATTTTGGAGTTCAACTCAGAGCGAGATGTGACAGTCCTGATCACCAGCCATGACATGCACGATTTAGAGAAACTATGCTCAAGGGTGATTATCATCGAAAGGGGCAGGCTTGCATATGACGGTTCCTTTGATGAGATCCGCTATAGATTCGATAGGCAACGGGTGCTGGCTGTGGAGTTTGAAGATGATGCCCCCAGCTTCGAACTGCCCCACGCCAAACTCATATCCCAGAACCATCGCAAGCGGAGATACGAGTTTGATCGGTATGAGACTAACGCGAGCAACCTTCTCTTAGCCCTATCGGAAAAGGGATATCCCATCGTCGATGCAGGCCAGCTTGTTCCCTTATGGCTTTTCCCTGAGAGCCTCAGGACATTTGCTCAATTGCTGCCTTTTCGCTCGGTATATTCCATCCCTTTGGCCATCTATATCGGTCGCTCTTCATCGGCACAGATGGTGCAGGATCTTTGGTTTCAGCTCTTCTGGGTTGTGGTGCTATTTTCCATAGGGCATTTTCTATGGAACCGTGTCCACGCACGTCTTGTTGTACAGGGAGGTTAGGGAAGTGCTATATGATCTTAAGATCTACGGGAAACTAGCGGTAATGGCCATCCGCAGCAAAATGCAGTACCGAGCAGACTTTATCGCTGGTCTTTTAGGTGTCTTTGCACTAAATACCAGCAATACCCCATCAGCATCTTCGGAGATGCATTTAGGGTGTTGGTGACGGGATTTCTGCCAGTAGCGTTCATCAACTGCTATCCCGCTGTTTTCCTTTTGGGAAAGTCCGATGCTCCACTTTGTTATAGCTACTTCTCGCCGGTTGTGGCCCTTGTGNTTGTAATGCTGGCATCTCTGGTATGGCGGGGTGGGATCATGCGGTACTCTAGTACCGGGAGTTAGTGCTTTGTGCAGCATGGGCCAAGTCCTCCGGCCTCTGACGATTTGGACTACGATGTTTTGTATGATCTGCTGCGTGATTTGATGCTATACCACGGGACAGGCAATATTGACCTAGTTGATTTGAAGACCGCTGGCCCTCTTCTGAAATACGTTGTGGTGCCCTAAGGGCGCCTTGTCCATGAGGCAAAAGGCAGGGCTGTTCCTTGAGTATGCCAACACTTCAGAGACCAGGCACGTATCAGTTTCTGCCGGAGATTAGAGGCTTTGAGGAATGGCCAGGNTGTCAAGAGTTAGACCAATAGTTTCAGCGGCCCTCCCAGGGAAGTCCTAGAGGCAATGCTTCCGGCCGAGAGCATGAGCTAGGCAGGATGTAGTGGGCTCCACTTTCGGAAGCATCTAAGAAGCCATGCATGATATCTAGCACATGGTAGGCCATTTCGCCGTTGGCTCTATGCAGCTTTCCGGTAGATAACGCATAGGCCATATCCGCTACACCGATCCCCCGACTGTTATCAGAATAGCCGTGGGTGAAGGGTATCTCTGTCCATTCACTGGCATCATGTCGACGGATATACACAGGGCCTCCAAAGGTGTTTGGATCAGGAACCCTCAAGGCCCCTTCGCTACCGTAGACCTCAATCCAGGGAAGCTTAGCGCTCCATACGTCAAAGCTGGTGATGATGGTTCCTATGGCACCATTTTGGAAATCCAGTACGCCGGCAATATGGGTCGGTGTCTCAACCTTGATCCTCTTTCCATATTTGGGCAGACTGGTGATCACTCTTTCTGGAAATGTGATCCTGGCGGAGCCTGTCACCCTTCTTACAGGGCCAAGCAGAGATATTAGAGCTGTCAGATAGTATGGTCCCATATCCAGCATGGGGCCTCCACCAATCTCATAGTAAAACTCAGGATCGGGATGCCAACTCTCATGGCCAGGGCAGGTCATGAAGGCCGTTGCAGCCACGGGTTCACCAATCCAGCCGTCATCGATTAGCTTCCGGCAGGTTTGCAGACCGGCCCCCAGGAATGTGTCCGGTGCGCCGCCAACTAGAAGCCCTTTTGATTTCGCGAGGGCAAGCACTCTCTGTCCATCCTCCCGGGTAACGGCCAAGGGCTTTTCCACATATACGTGCTTACCGGCCTCTAACGCTGCCAAGGAGACCTCAGCATGGGCTTTGGGAATAGTCAAATTGAGGACNATTTGAATCTTTGGATCTAGAAGCAATTCGTCTACGGAACAAGCCTTAATGCCAAACTCCTCTGCTTTGGCCTCGGCCCGCTCATGCACCAAATCTGCACAGGCAACGACCTCTAGTATTTCAAATGTTTGGGTACAGTTCTCAAGATAGATGCCGCTTATGTTGCCACACCCGATGATACCTACTTTTACTTTTTCCATAATGCCCTTTCCTTTCATCAAAACATTCTCTTTATGGCCTCAACGTAGCTCTCATCGTTGCTGTTTACGGCAATATCTTTGCCTTCAGCCGCCCACAAGAATCCTCTGCGCATAATGGTCTTGACATGGAAAGGCTCTAATACATCGGCATGGTGCCCCAAGGAGTTGTAGAATACTCTTCCTTTGCCCCAGCGCTTGGTCCAGATCACCGGGACATCCACTTCGCCATTGGCCGAATGTGGACCATCCGCAACGGGATAGCGGGTAGTGGCGAGAACTTCGATGGCTGGATCAATATGGACATAATACTGCTCACTCTTAACGGCGAAATCTTGAATCCCTTCAACAATGGGGCTGGAGCCTCTTTTTATGTTGACAGTGTATTCCACGTCAGCCCCTCCGGGGTGGGCTACCCATTGCCCTCCGGTCATGAACTGCCACTCTACACACTCCCTAAAGGCATCACACATACCACCATGACATCCGGCCAGCCCTACCCCTTCTGCTACAGCCTCCAAGACTGGCCACACTTGCTCTTTCGTGATTTGGCCCATGGTCCATACCGGGACAATAAGGTGTAAAGACCTTAGCTTCTCTACGTCCAGAAAGGCATCGAGTGTCTCGGCAATCTCTACCTCGAAGTCTTCTTCAACCAGCATGTTNCGAAAGAGTTCAGAGACTTCTACTGGCTGATGGCCATCCCAACCACCCCGAACAATCAAAGCTTTTTTAGCCATGGTGTCAGATCTCCTTATTCTCAGATTTGTCATTGGGTATTGCCATAATCAACCATATTGTATCATAATACCACTAACTATTGTCCCATGAATATTGGCGGGAGCTAGGTGGGGAGTATTTGACGCTTACTTCTCTTGGTTTGTGATTCGAGCAAATACCTTACTTCGCCCCTTGTTTTTTAGGTTCCCATAAAAACATCCAGCTATTGCACTAACAGCTGCCGGGATAATCCAGCCAAGCCCCTTTGAATAAAATGGTAGACCACCGAGGACACTAGATTNTAGCCCAAACTGTCCTAAGGCCTCCAAGATGCTGACAAACGAAGTACATATCATAGCAAATAGGTACACATAAGAGTTTCCTTTGAAGAACTCATCTAGAAATCCAAGTACCATCAGGACAATAGCCATTGGATATATGGCGGTCAAAACCGGAACTGAAATCCTGAGAATTTGTGTCAAGCCTACGTTTGCAAATATCATGCTCGATACAGAGAGTACCGTAATNAGATGTTTATATGAAATANTTGGCATTAGCTTTGCAAAGTATTGACTGCAGGAAGTTAATAGTCCGACTGATGTTGTCAAACAAGCAAGGGAGAAGACTACCCCCAGCAGAATAGCTCCTTTTTCTCCNAANAAGTACAACACTACATTTGTAAGTGTCTGGGCCCCATTTTCAGTTATTCCAAACCTTATCTGTGAAACAGCGCCCAAATATGCAAGCATCCCATANATAATTGCCAATAACACTCCTGCTATGGCCCCTGCTTTTATCGTGTTTGATACAAGTTCTTTTTCTTCTGTTACTCCCATTCCCGTTAAGACACTAGAGATAACAATGCCGAAATTGAGGGCTGCTATAGCATCCATTGTCAGATATCCGTCTAGGAATCCTTTGAGCAGAGGGAACAGCGCATAGTCACCAATTGGTGCTGCAAATACCCCTATGGGTTTAACCAAACTAACTGCGAATATCCCTGTTATTAAGAGCAATAGTATAGGTGTCAAAACCTTACCAAATCTATCTACGAGTTTTGATGGTGACATAGATAACCAATAGGCTATCCCAAAATAAACTACAGTATATATGAATAATGGCAGATGACTTTCACCTAATGCATCTGGCAAAAATGGCGAGATCCCCATTTCAAAGGCCAAACTTGCTGCTCTTGGTATACCTAGGAAAGGTCCTATTGATAAATAAATCAAAACCGTAAAGGCAAGGGCAAATCCCGGATGCACACGATTTGCCAGCACATGAAGTCCACCAGCCTTGGCAACTACAGCAATCGCAAGTATTGGAAGACCTACCGCCGAAATCAAAAACCCTCCCATTGAGACAAGCATGTTTGTTCCTGACAATTGCCCTAATTGAGGTGGGAATATCAGGTTTCCTGCACCAAAAAACATTGAAAATATCATTAGACTAACAAACAATAATTGTCCTCTGCCCAGCTTTTCCATTTTAAGAACCTCCCAATTGTTTTTCCAACATCATGAATGCAGCTAATAATACCAATATCGCTTTCCATAATACGCCCCCTAATTGCCTATTTTAATCGGGTAGCGGGCTTTCACCGCCAAGTTACGCGCCATGCGTGGGTACTATTAAAAAAACTCGTCCCCCAAAGGGACGAGTTGTACTCGCGTTACCACCCTAGTTTTATAAATTGAATACAGAAATCAATTTATAACACTCATCAACGTACATTATAATACGCGTTCCTTTTAAAGGTGGACTACCTACATCGCCTACTAGTATACATTTCAGCTCTGCTTCTCAGAGGTGATTTTCAACCAGCCTTTGAACATTGGCTTTCAGCACAATACCAACTCTCTGTGGAACAAAAAACCAGCTTACTCTTCCTCTTCATGGAATTTGTATATTAAGTTGTTGTGACTACATGTTTTGTATCACATATTATACCCACTGTCAATAATCTTATCCAGCCATTTAGTTTGCGACGGTTCNCTGCCGCCTTGCACTAATAACTAGACGCGTTTACGCCANTCAGCTCTTGCCTGTATTAACAGACACATTGTGCGAAAGAATATTCAGCGTCTTACAATCAACAATGCATGATTCCCCGTTTTGGCTCACTGTGAATGCTCCATTTCGCATGTATTCCGGTATACATGGCGAATTTCGCCCTATAGCTCTTTCATCCCGACCGAAATGATGATAAAATATCCAGAAATGGAATCTGAGCAACCAAGAGGTGAACACTGATTGATTGATTTCATAAAGCGGCGGCTTCTGATGCTGCTGCCGGTTCTTATTGGTATATCAATAGTTGTTTTTCTAGTGATGCATATGGCTCCGGGTGATCCTGCGGAGATCCTGGCGGGACCAATGGCTAGTGCCTCGGATATCGCGGCACTGCGGGCCAAGCTAGGGCTAGATGATCCAGTCTATGTACAGTATTGGAGGTTTGTAAGAGGTGCCCTCAAAGGTGATCTAGGGACTTCGGTGCAATCGGAAGAACCTGTTGCCGAAATGCTAAGAACCCGCTTNCCCAATACACTGGCTCTGTCCATAGCAGCCATGATCGTGGCGTCGGTGATAGGACTCAGTGCCGGCATTGTGTCAGCGGTGAGGAAAGGTTCCTTCTTTGATTCCCTAAGCATGATTGTGGCTCTCTTGGGGATCTCCCTACCCAGTTTTTGGATAGGTCTCATGCTAATGCTCATCTTTGCAGTGCGGCTTAGGTGGTTGCCTGTAGCCGGCTATAACGGTGAGTGGTGGACTATAGCAGGTATAAAGCAGTTGGTCCTTCCGGCACTGACCTTGGGCATAGGGACGGCTGCCCTGATTGCCCGGATCACAAGGTCCTCAATCCTGGAAGTGATGCAGCAAGATTATGTACGTACTGCTCGGGCCAAGGGCCTAAGCCAGGTTGCGACCGTTGGCAAACATGTCCTACGAAATGCCATGGCACCGGTGATCACGGTGATGGGTCTAAATTTTGGTGGCCTGCTCGGTGGCACAGTTGTCACTGAATCGGTATTTGCCATCAATGGCGTAGGACGCATGATGGTGCGGGCCATCACCTCCAGGGATTTCCCCGTTGTTCAAGGTGCGGTCTTGCTGGTAGCAACAACCTTTGTGTTGATTAATCTGTTGGTAGACATAGCTTATGCAATGCTTGATCCACGCATCCGTTACGATTAGAAAGGAGGTGAATGGANATGTCTTCCGAGCTTGTGGTAAGGCNAGGGAGTATTCAAGTANAAGATAGGCGTGCATATTCTCAGTGGCATCGGGCGTGGCATCGTTTGCGGCGCAACAAGCCGGCCATGTTTGGCCTTNGCGTACTCATACTTTTGGTCTTNGCTTCCGTTTTTGCTGGTTGGCTAGCACCCCATGATCCCTATGAACAGAATCTAGCCATGCGCTTTAAGCCTATTGGCACCAAAGGGCATCCTTTGGGCACCGATAGCTTTGGACGGGATATACTCAGTCGGCTCCTATATGGTTCCCGCATTTCCTTAATGGTGGGTTTGTCTTCTGTGGCCTTGGGGCTCATCTTTGGCGTCACATTGGGACTAATGGCTGGTTACTATCGACGGCTAGATAATATAATCATGCGGATAATCGATGTAATGCTCGCCTTTCCCGGCGTGCTTTTGGCCATCGCGGTTGTAGCAGCACTGGGCCCTGGGATGTGGAACGTGGTTATTGCAATTGGCATTTGGTCTATACCCACCTTTGCCCGCGTTGTTCGGGCNCAAGTCTTGGCTATTAAAGATAGTGAGTATATTACTGCAACTAANGCCATGGGATGTAAAGATTTTAGGATTCTATTCAAGCACATCTTGCCCAATTGCCTTGCACCAGTGATAGTCTATGCAACTATGCGTATTGCTTCATCTATTATGTCAGCGGCTACACTGAGTTTTTTGGGCCTTGGGGCGCAGCCGCCGACGCCGGAGTGGGGTGCAATGATTGCAGAAGGTCGTTCATTTCTATACAACGCTCCCCATATTGCAGCNGTACCGGGTCTTGCCATAATGTTGGTAGTNTTCGCCTTTAACTTGCTTGGAGATGGGCTCAGGGATGCCCTTGATCCTAGCATGAAGGACGTCTAGGGAAGCTCTTGGCCGCTAGGTGGTCCATATTCTTTAGGCGCCTTGCCAAGATAAAGCGAGCAAGTAGGCGGAAAAATCCGCCAAAAGCAGCTAGACACTAAGAGAACATCGAGAGGAGATGAATGTAGGTGAGATTGAACAAGAGTGCTGTGTTAGCTATTGTACTGGTCTTCATGTTGTTTGGGGTCACGGGTGGAGCCATGGCCAAAAAGGTTGTTGTCTATGGTCAGGCCGCGGAGGTCGCCGGGCTTTCGCCAACACTGACCAATGACTCGGCTTCATCGGCNGCGATGGCACAGATGTATGAGACACTATTTAACCGCAACCCCGAGACTAATGAGATTGAACCAAGATTGGCCGTATCCTATGAAAATCCTGATGACTTGACATGGGTGATTAAGCTGCGGGAAGGGGTTAAGTTTCACGACGGGACCGATTTCAATGCAGAGGCAGTGAAATTTACCTTTGACCGCCTAGTCGATCCAGAGATTGCTGCGCCCCGGGCGAGTCTTTTGGCTTCTGTTGCCTCGGTGGAAGTTGAGGATGAGTATACTGTAGTTATCAAGACCCATGCACCCGATGGGCTGTTCTTGGCCAATTTGACCCACGATAACTCAGCCATCATTAGCCCCGCCGCAGTGAAAAAGTACGGTACCTTGATGAAAAACCCGGTAGGAACTGGGCCCTTTAAGTTCAAGAACATGGTCTCGGGAGATTCCTTGACCATGGAGCGTTTCGACGATTATTGGGGCGGCCCAGCCAAAATCGATGAGATAGTGTTTCGGGTTATCCCGGAAGCGGCAACCAGGGTAGCTATGCTGGAGACCGGTGAGGTGGATTTCATCGATAGTATCCCACCGGAGCAGCTGCCGCGGCTGGAGTTTAACCCCGACATCAAAGTGGTGAAGAGCCCTGGCACACCGATTCGCTATGTGAGCTTCAACTTTGATAAAGAGCCCTTTGATAATCTCTTGGTCAGGCAAGCCATTGCCCATGCTATTAATACCGAGGATATTGTATCTGTCATGGATGGACTTGGGATTAGATCCGGTGGGATTATTGGACCCATGGTGTTTGGGTATAAGCCGGAGATCGAAGAGGTGGCGTATCCTTATGATCCTGAGAAAGGGAAAGAGCTGTTAGCCAAAGCAGGATTCCCCAATGGCTTTAAGACCACCATCTGGACAACTAACGCATCGGATAACTATGTAAGGGATGCCCAGATCATCCAGGCCCAGATAAAAAAGATTGGCATTGATGCCGATATTAAAGTGCTGGATTGGGCCGCGTACCTAACGATCACCCGCGATGGTGAGCAGGACATGTTCCTACTAGGCTGGTCGAATCTCACCCAGGATGGTGGTGGGCTAGCTTTTCCGAACCTACACAGCTCCAATGCCGGCTCGTCTAATCGGACTTTCTATAGAAATGCCGAGGCTGATCGGCTAATCGATTTAACCATGGTTACTACCAACCAGGAAGAGCGACTTGAGCTTCTGCATGCNGTCAACGAATTCGTGGTNAAGGATGTAGCTTGGATACCCTTGTGGCATCAGGTCAACGTCATCGCCATGCGCTCTAACATAGAAGGCCTGGTGATGAGCCCCACTGCCGATTGGGAGCTGTATCCTGTGGATAAGAAATAGGGGTGGATGGGATCTCACCTTGCACCGGCTAACTAGATGGACACGGCAAGTGAGGGATCTCNCACTGATAGCGGAAACAGCAAAAAAGAGACCAGGCCGCATGGCTTGGTCTCGTTGCATGCAAGGAATTGTAGTTAGAAACGGCGAAANATTTTGGTGGGTTCGATTTTTNGATCCCCAGGGTTGGCCATATTTGTCGTATCCCTAGAGGAGGGGTTAAGGTGCAGTTTCCCAGGACTGTAGTGGGAGGNCTTTCTGTTTCCAGGATGATTATTGGAACTAACTGGATGCTAGGCTGGAGCCATCAGAGCCCTGCTAAGGNNGCCATCAGAGCCCTGCTAAGGACGAATTGATCAATAGGCTAAATAATCGTGAAGCTATGGCAGATATCTTGGAAGTCTTTTTCCGGGCAGGGGTGGATACGATTATGGGACCCTTAACCCAACACTCTCGGGTCTTTGATGCCATCAAGGACGCAGAAGACAGGACCGGAGTAAAGTGTATTAAAGTGGACACACCGATTATCAATGTGGAGGATACGGCCCGGGGCAGGGATGAGTCCAAGGCTATCTTTGATCAGGTGGCAGCAACGGGAGCGGAGATATGCTTGCCTCACCACTCTTCCGTGGAGCAATTGCTCGATAGAAGCACCGAGAAAATCCGGAGACTAGATGAATATACTGCCATGATCAGGGAAAGGGGCATGATCCCGGGATTATCCGCGCATATGCCAGAGGTTGTGGCTTACTCCGATAGAAAATTACGATGTCGAGACCTATATACAAATATACAATTGCATGGGCTTTCTCATGCAGTTAGAGGTGGAATGGGTAGCCAAGCTCATCAATGATGCTAAGAAGCCAGTGATGACCATCAAGCCCATGGCTGCGGGAAGGGTAACTCCCTTTGTCGGTTTGACCTTCGTCTGGAATACAATCCGGGATCAAGACATGGTTACCGTGGGCACCATGACTCCAGGCGAAGCAAAGGAAGTGGTTGAGCTATCCATGGCTATTCTCGAGAGAAGAAAGCCCGATATTGGTGTCCGGGACTCCCCGAGTCAGTATACTGTTCCGAGGTAAGACCACACCCAAGGGCAGGGGCTCACCTCCTCCCCTTGTTCCTAGATGAGACGACGAGCCCAACGACTGCTCCTTAGGATAATCTCACGAAAGGACGTATTCTGAAAGGAACGGATATCGTGACCGGGAGCTAGATAAACGATGCGCCCCAGCCCGTATTCAATAGTCCAACCGGCTGGCCAGCTTTGATCTTCATAAATGTACTCTAGAAATATCTCTTTCTTGCAGAAATCATCGAACACAAACTGGTAAGGCTCTTCTCCCATGCTCCACCTCGTCATACCTTCAGTGATGGGGTGTTCCGAACTAATGGGGACATAGTCCAATACGGTATACTCAGGATGTTTTGTGAACTTGGCGCCTAGCATTTGAGCCAACTCGAAGTCTTCCTGCATGAAGATGCCGTTATGGATGGCCATAAGGCTGCCTCCGCCGCTTACATAGCTTAGCACGGCGTGGACTAGGTTTGGTGAAGTCTTCTCCTGCCAGCAATCGGCATAAGAGATCACCATGGCATATTGCTCCAGATCGCCCCTGGTCAAAGGACCATAATCTTCTGTACAAGTAACCACAAGCTCATCTTGGAGGATTTCGGCAATCTCCCCATCGATACCATTTGCGGGATGCCATTTTGCACTATCATAATCGCCAAACAACACTGCACTAGCTTTAGCTAACATGACCTTTCCTCCTTTGTGGGTACTAGTGGCGGGAATACATCTCAATTTGTAATCGAGCCTTCCTGAAAAACTGCAAGGGAGTGGTTCAAGAGCTCATGGGGTGAATACGTAGGGGTTTATTGATTGATTGCCTGCTTTCACGGATCCTCTTTTTCCTCTCTTATTGGGAAAGGAAGGAATATCCTGCAAAACAGGAAATATTAGTCTATGGCCAATGGTAAGAGTATAAGTCCATTAGTGGATGGGTATCGGGGATGGATTAGGGGAGAGGCATGGGGAATGGGGCTATTAGCCAAGGATAGAGATTTCTATAGGACGGCACTCATGATTGCCTTACCGGTTGTGGCTCAACAGACCATTAACATTGGTGTGAATCTGGCGGATACCGTCATGCTGGGCTCCCTCGGAGAGATCCCAATATCCGGTTCCGCCCTAGCCAATCAGTTCTTCTTCATCTTTAATGTCCTTTGCCTGGGCATGGGCGGCGGTGCCGCGGTGATGACGGGTCAGTACTGGGGAGCAGAAGATAGACCATCGGTTCATAAGACACTGGCGCTGCTGCTCCGTATTTGTGCAGTAGTGGCCTTGGTGTTTTCTGCCCTTGCCTTCTTTTTCCCGACCCAGATCATGTCACTGTATACTAATGAACTGGCGGTAATTGAGAGTGGCGCTAGGTACCTAAAGATCATGGCCTTCGCCTTCTTATTCCATGGACTTAACCTAACATCCATCATCGTGCTACGGACGGTGGGACTGGCCCGTTTAGGATTCTATACTTCATGCATTTCTTTTCTGTGCAACGTATTCTTCAACTGGGTATTCATCTTCGGTAACTTAGGTGNTCCGCGACTAGAGATCGCCGGTGCGGCGCTGGCNACCCTTATTGCCCGCATTGCTGAATTTAGCATAACCTTTGGCTATATGCTGTTCTTCGATGACCGGATGCGGTTTCGTTTCAAGCATTTTCTGGCCAAGGTTGATCGAGTCATTATTCAACAGTTCATCCATACAGCTGTACCGGTGATCATCAGTGATGGTTTGCTCATTTTAGGCGGCAATGCGCTGGCCATGATCATGGGTAGGATGGGCAAGGAGATGGTGGCTGCCAATACTATTACCACTGTGACAGTTCAGCTCAGTACAGTATTCATTATGGGGTTAGCTAGTACCAGCAGCGTTATGACGGCCAATACCGTGGGACGGGGCGATTATGAACAGGCCCAAGAGCAGGGGGTTACCTTTCTGGTCTTGAGTATCATCATNGGGGGACTGGGATGTATACTGATCAATCTACTGAAGCCCCANATAGTCAATTTCTATAANGTTACACTGGAGACTAAAGCCATCGCCACTCAGCTCATGACGGTGGTGGGGTTCATGGTGATCTTCCAGGCTATTCAGTCGGTGATGACTAAAGGTGTNCTTCGGGGTGGAGGNGACACTAGGTTCTTGATGGTGGCTGATGTGCTGTTTCTTTGGGTGAGCTCCATCCCCCTCGGGTATCTAGCTGCCTTTGTCTGGAAGCTGCCCCCCTATATAGTCTTCTTCTTTCTGCGTATCGACCACATCGCCAAATCTATTTGGTGCATTTTTCGGCTTAGAAGCGAGAAGTGGATCAAGAAGGTATCGAGGGTCAATCATGTCGATGGNAGCAGGATTTCAGCTTAGATGATTGGCTTTGGCCAAGTGAACGTAGAGGACGGGATGGACTATAGGTTTTTCCGGTTGGAACTCAAATCGGGTGGCGAATTGGAGAAGGGGGGCATATCTGTCATGGGGAAAACTACGAAATTCGTTGTAGGTATGCTAGTAGTTGTGCTTCTTGGGGTTATCCTAATAGCGAAAGGCTTGGAATCCAACATGCACAAGCTGCAAACAATGGAACTGACCGATGTTGATTTGGAAGGAATCGCGGATGGTACATATGTAGGTAGCTATGAGCTCTTCCCAGTATCGGTGGTGGTTGAAGTAGCTGTTAAGAACCATGAGCTAGCGGGCATCAAACTAGTTGAGCACCGAAATGGGCGGGGTAAGGCAGGAGAAGCGGTTGTTGACCGAGTCTTGAAGGCCCAGGCGTTACAGATAGATGCAGTCTCTGGAGCCACATACAGTAGTTTGGTCATACTAAAAGCCATAGATAATGCACTAGCTGAAGCACAGCGATAGTAATCTTTGGTGAATCCCTTGGCGATATACGACTACATAAAGACTAGCAACATGAAACAAAGCTAAGAAAGAGTGATCATCTTTGACCGAAAAGCTTAACATGCATCATCGGGAGCTCATTCAGAGAGCCGATGCCTTTGCCGCCCAAGCTGCTGACGAGGTAGCCAAGGATCCACATAGATTGGGTTACCACATTATGGCACCCTCNGGCTGGAGCCAGGTGAAATAGCAAAAGATGCCTGCCTTCCTCCTAATAGATGGGAGGAGACGGGCATCGCCTTTTTCGAGCCGGTGATGATGACTGGCGAAGATGCAGGCACTTGATGCGGGGCCGTGTTGCCTCGATGAAGTGCATACACGGAGGTCACTTTTGTGAGATGTGCCTGGGGACTCTCACGAACTCTCTTAACCTTTCAGCCGTGAGTTCTGAACGCTATGACAGCTTTTTCTGTTCGTCCCAACCGACTGGTTCCAGATTGAGACTAGGCTTAGAATCTAGTGAATCGAAGGTGGCATTGTCGGCATCTTTTCTAACTAGCTTGGCGTACAGACCATCAAGCTGCACCAACTCTTCGTGATTTCCTTGTTCTACGATCTCCCCATCTTGCAGTACGATGATCTTGTCGGCGTTTCGAATGGTAGATAAGCGGTGGGCAATGACGATAGTTGTTCGGCCCTTGACAAGGTTCTGCAGAGCGGCAGTGATTTGTGCTTCAGTTTCAGTATCCACCGAGGATGTCGCTTCATCGAGAATGAGGATCGGTGCATCGTAGAGTATAGCCCTAGCAATTGCCAGCCTTTGCTTTTGTCCTCCGGAAAGCCGAGCACCTCGTTCTCCGATCTGTGTGTCATAACCAACTGGCATCTCCTGGATGAACTCGTCAGCCTTAGCTGCTATAGCAGCTGCTCTAATCTGTTCCATGGTAGCATCAGGGCGGCCATAAGCGATATTCTCCGCCACTGTTCCGTTAAACAGGAAGACATCCTGCAGCACCATACTAATGTGCTTGCGTAAAGAGGAAATCTTAACCTTGCGGATATCTTGACCGTCTATGAGGATGCGGCCATGATTCGTATCATAAAACCTGGGGATCAGGTTAACCATTGTCGTTTTCCCAACCCCGGTGGGACCGACAAGGGCAATCATCTCTCCAGGTTTAATCTCCAAGTTGATGCCCTTTAGTACAGGGGTTTCATCATAGTGAAAATCGACATTTTCAAAGGCAATATGGCCTTGGACATCCTTCAAGTCGATGGCGTCCGGTGTATCCTGGATCTCAGGCTTTGTATCAAGTAGTTCGAAGTAGCGGTCAGCCGCAGCCAACGCCTGCTGAAGAGACTCATTGAGATGGTTGAGCCGCATGACTGGCTCATAGAAGGAACCGACATACAGTAGATATCCGGTCATATCTGCAAGGGAGATTTGTCCCTTAAGGGCCATTAAGCCACCGAACAAGGCGACGGCCACCGTTCCCAAACCAGCGAAAAAGTCAATTCCTCCGTGAAAACAAGCACTTATGGATACAGCCCGCGTGATGGCAGAGGCATGGGAGAGAATCCGGTTTTCGACACGCTGCATTTCCCTTTCCTCTTGGGCAAAAACCTGGATTTCCCTTATTCCCGACAGATTGTCCTGCAAAGCCGAATTAAGATCCCCGAGCATGGCTTGGGCATGGCGGAATAAGGGTCGGACGTAGCGGTTGTACATAATAAACCCGACGACGATCAGAGGTATTGGGACTAAAGTGTAGAGAGCCAATTGTCCATTAATGGAAAACAGCACGATAAAGACGCCGAAGATTGTCAGAATGCTAACCGTTGCTTCCGGAATCGCATGGGCGATGAGAGCTTCAAAATGCGCGGTGTCGTTGACCACTCTTGACATTATCTGTCCTGTTTGGGTAGCGGTATAGTACTTGGGGGACAGTCTTTGCATATGCTCATATAGCTTCTTCCTTGCTTCCGCGACGCTGCCCCACCCTGCTACATGGGTGCTCCATGTTTGCAGAGCCCGGAGACCGGGGCGAAGAGCATATACCGCTAGCAGCGTGAGCGCTATAGTGACCACCCGGCGAGCAGCCAGTGTCTGATCTCCAATATTCTCCTCGATAGTGCTTATGAGACTCCTAATCAACCAGGGACCAGCGAGGTTAGCTAAGGTTGCGCCCACCATGGCAATGAGTGCCAGCGCCATCCAGTACCAATACTTGCGGGCTATGATTATCAGCCGAGTTATATGCTGCAAAGATTATCACCTCATAGAAGTTTTTCCCCGCGGACGGCCAAATTCCTCGTGGCTCTGGGACTTTCTCAAGTGCCCCCACCGGCGAAGTTATGGCTGAAGGGGTTGGGCCCGGGGCAGCGGAGCTTTCTTTAAGCTTAAAGCTGATAATGACTCAAGAGGGGATATCCGAGTGTTCAAGGATCCTAAGAATATCGCATCTCCCCATTCATTTCCGGCAGGTATCTAGTGAGCGACGCAGAATCGTCTATTCATTAGGAGTAAAGCTGTTCATTTGCTGCTCGATGAGGGAGTGGACCATCATGTTGAAGGAATTCAGGGAGTTTGCGGTTAAAGGGAACGTAGTTGATATGGCGGTTGGGATCATCATAGGAGGAGCTTTTGGCAAGATCGTGTCGTCACTGGTAAATGACATTATTATGCCGCCCATAGGTCTTCTCATCGGGAAAGTAGACTTTTCCAACCTTTTTGTCGACCTGTCACGCCAAGGCTATGGTTCTCTTGCCCAGGCCAAGGCAGCAGGAGCCCCTACCATCAACTACGGCCTATTTGTAAACAATATCATTGATTTCCTCGTTGTTGCCTTCGCTCTCTTTCTTGTTGTGAAATGGATGAATAAGCTGAGGGATGCCGCTGCAGCAGAGCAAGAGAAGCCAGCAGTTCCAGTGGCGCCAACAACAAAGACCTGTCCGTACTGCCTATCGGAGATACCGATTAAGGCCGTTCGGTGCGCCCACTGCACGTCGAATCTAACCAACATCGCCTGATGTGAGATGTCTAGCCATCTCCAGTCAAATGCTAAGACTCACCCCCTGGTATATGCCCGGGGGTTTTTCGTTTCTATGCATCATTTGCAATGGCGCTGAGAACGGTGGGTGCACTCTAGGCTAGGGGCTTGAGAAACAGCGAATCTTGTTTTGATCCTAGACCCCTACAGTATGCCAGAGGGGCACTCCCATGGAAGGGGCGAAGGAGGCCATCAANGCTTCCGCTATTTGCAGAGGTACCTTNNGCCATATATCTAATAGATGATAAAGGAATTGCTATTGTTATGGAGAAGTGACTTAATTAGGATGAAGATACTTGATCCAATGCAATTAGTATGTGGCCCAATATAAAGAACATTGCGATTACCATCCCAGGATTGAAGCGTTTATACCAAGGGCCCTCACCTACAGGGCAAGGATATGCGTTAATTGGTGCCGGGTGGCGCCCTACAGTTCTTTGCTCAGCCGGCATCAACGCAGCATAGATGTGTGCCGTGTATGTATGCATTGNCTAGGGAGCGGGGAGGCGATGTCGAGGCCAAAGAAGAGCTAGTTGGCGAGTAGTAGGTTCGAAGCACGGACGCACGGCGATTTGAGATGGAGAAAGGAGAGCATCATCGTGGACATGAAGTTCGAGAGAACCTTATTATGTGTGATTGTTGCCCTAAGCATCATTCTGACTGCTTCATTCGGCGTGTTTGCTGCAGAAGAGCCAGTCACAATCAAATGGTGGACTTTCAGCTGGTGGTCAGGGATAACNGGGCAGGAAGTTAGTACAGATGAGCATGAGTACACAGGCCTTGACTGGCCCCGTTATAAAGCAGAGCAGTTCCAGGAGATGTACCCCAACGTCAACATCGAAATCGAACTGCTGGATTGGGGTAAAGGACGTCAGAAGCTGGATATAGTCTCGGCTGCCGGTAAGGGTGGACCTGACATTATCACCGAAGACGGGCCTAATATCCTCAAGTACGCTAAGTATGGAGCCATTGAGCCTATTGAGGAGTTCTTAACCCCGGAGGAAATGCTAGATTACTACGAAACCGGGCTGGAGGCAGCCTATATGGATGGGAAACACTGGT
>JGI24708J26588_10000174_pt1 | contig 49673 bp, 44 predicted proteins | sample BioPla1DNA2_FD_26588 | JGI IMG/M metagenome (IMG submission 26588) | reverse complement strand
TTATTATTTTATTATTATGTGTTCTTGCATTTTTATATCATGCGGTTAAGTTCCCTAAAATAAGACTTATAAAATATAATATGATTGTATATTTCATAGCTTATTTTTCCATTATTCTTACTTACTCACTGCTGCTATATTGGAGTCCAACCTTACTAATAAGATACTCAAAGGTCGCTGATTATATTTCGTACAACACCCTTTCTTTAAGAATGAATGAGCGTATCTATCCAATATACCCATATTTAATTATAATCTTGTTAATAACTTTCTTGTTTTCTACCTTTAAATATCTGAAAATAAAAGAAAAGCTTTCTATCAGTTCATATGAAATAATGCACAATGTAAATGGAGCAACTGTTTCCTCAAGATTATTCTGTCACTATATGAAAAATGAGCTTTTATCTATTTCAGCTATGATAGAAGAAATCCCTGTTGATGAAAATAACATTGATATTATAAACAATATAAAATTCTATCAACAAAACTTATTTAACAGGCTTAACTGCATACACGAAAGCTTAAAGAGCAACAAAATGTCACTTTCTTCAGTACCAATTAAAAAAGTTATTGACAATGCTTTAGAATCATTTGATTTTAATCAGTATAAAAATATTAAACTTAAAAAGCTCTATTTGCAAGATGAAATATTAGCCATAGTCGATACAAATTATGTAGAACAAGCTTTGATAAACATTTTTCAAAATGCACTAGATTCAATGATTAATAATAACAAGGATGAAAATACTCTCACAATATCAGTCAGCGAAAAGAACAACCATGTTATCATAGAAATATCCGATACTGGTGTAGGAATATCTGAAAAGGATATGGTAAATATTTTTACGCCTCTATTTTCAACAAAACCTCAAACCAAAAACTGGGGTATAGGCTTATCACTAGCTCATAGAGTTATCACAGACTGTGGCGGTAAAATCTCAGTGAAAAGTAAAGAGGATGTCGGAACAAGCTTTGAAATTCAGCTTATGGGGGAATTAAGTAAATGATAAACAATGATGAAAAAATTCGTGTTATTATTGCCGAGGATAGAACTCCTATAAGAAAAAGATATGAAAAGATTCTTAATTCTCATCAGGAAATTAGTGTAATCGCCTCTGTATCAACAGGTGCTGATGCCATAACAAAAAGTTTAGAGCAAATTCCCGATATAGTTTTGATGGATATAGAAATGGAAACACGCACAGCAGGACTAATAGCTACCAGAAGCATTATTGAAGCCTATCCTGAAATTAAAATAATAATTCTTACAGTCTTTAAAGATGAAGAAACAGTTTTAGAGGCATTTCAACTGGGGGCTGCTGACTATATTTTAAAGGATGCTCCACCTGAGGATGTAATAAAATCAGTACGTGAAAATTTTTACGGCATTGCACCTATTCGACCTGAAATAGCTGACAAATTAAGAAATCAGCTTAAACAAATAAAAAAATATGAAAGCACATTATTACTTTGCCTGCATATAATTTCACAACTGACTCCCGCTGAAAAAGAGGTAATAGCTCTCTTAGGACATGGATATAAACGAACACAAATTTGTAAAATACGATATGTAGAGTTATCCACATTAAAAAGCCAGATAAATTCAATACTTAAAAAATTTAATTGTAGATCAGTGGCTGATGTTATTTCAATGCTCAGAGAATTAAAGCTTTTTGATGAATTTTTTAAAATTGATGAAAAATAAAACGCATTGGGTAATTAGATCCAATGCGTTTTTATATTAAAACTATGAGGAAAAGCTATATTTTAAAAACTACAAGCTCACCATTAAGTGCAGAGATATTTATTTTATCATCAATATCCTTATTGCTTAAAACAGCATATGCTTTTTTCCCTAACGAAACCTCAATATCTTTTTTACTTGTATTTACTAAAAAAACACTATTATAATTTATTTTTCTTGATTTNATCNCCTTGGGATAATCTTTTATAGGTAATAAGCCAATATCCTTATAAATTTGATTAAGCANCCATGATAAAATAGCTTTATTACTCTCNGTAGCCAAATAATATGCCTTGCCCTTACCAAAAATATTACACGAAACAGCACAGTTATCATTATGCTTAAATTTAGCTATCTCCTTCGCCGTTTTCAGTTGAATAGTTTCATAATAATCTACATCACTAACAATTATTTTTGAATTATCATTATATATTTCAAGAGAAAGAATTTTATTTCTTTCCTCGGTACTATAATTGTTTTCAAACATACTCGGCACATGCTTACTAGTCCTATGAAATCCTGCTACACGTATTCCAAATACATCACTTAATCTACCTGGATGAGGTGTATCAAAAACTTTATTGTTTTCATTAACCTTGGCGGAATACCCTGTCATTAAAACTGTACCACCGTTTTCAACGAAATTCACAATAGCCTTTGCCGATTTTTCATCCATCTGAGCATATCCCGGAAGTATTATTAACTTATATTCCATATTAAAATTGGATAAATCAATAATATTACAATCTAAATTATCATCGTATAAAGCTTCAAAAGCAGCAACAGCTTGCTTATTATATGGACACTTATAATAATCGGTTGCATAGGTGTAAATAACATTGTTTTCGAAATTATAAGCTATTGCAATCTCCGGTTTAGGTAAATAAGGAAAATCATAATCTTGTAATTTATGATAAATATCAGAAATTTCCTTATATTCCTCATACTTTTTACTTGGTATGCCATCATGGTCTACAAGTCCATATAAATACTGCTCTTCACCACTGCACATACTGCGAAAAGTCCATGCTAAATTCATCTGTGTGCGATACAATAAACAAAGCAACGAGTACATACGTATAGTTCCATAATCACCAGAATATCCTCCGAATGTCCCTGTCTGAAATTCTAAGCACCACATCGGTTTGTTTGTTTCAGCCAAACGCATTTGTAAAACAAATAAAATCCACATTAAATCCACTTTAGCATCAGAATCTGTCCCAGGATAAAAACCTATACCTGGATAATCTACAAATTTATCATAATTCTTTAAATAATCAAAGCCTACCTCTGAATGCTCTTAACAATGATTTGATGAATGAGGAACATTACCTGCATTTTCACTAATTATTTGTGCTAATTTAATTATATAATCAGATACACCCTGTGATATGAATCTTCTCATATCTAAGTACGCCTCAGGCGAACCCATCTCAACAGAATTCTTTTGCAAAGGAATGTCATCAAAGCTCTTTTGTCGCCTGCTCCACCGCTGCGTTGACCATGCTTTATTTAAATTATCTATTGTTTTGTATTTATTTTTAAGCCATTTTTGAAACCTTCTCTTAGCTTCATTAGAATATGAAGTATATCCACAACCTATTTCATTGCATATACCAAAGGCTATAATAGCTGGATGATCAGCATATCTTTTTGACATAATTTCAGTAAATCGATAAGCATACTTTTGAAAACCATCATCTGATACATCCTCCATATATCTTCTTAAAGCATCCACTCTTACCCCATCAGTATTGTGAATATCACAGGAAGGGCATTTTTTGTGCACCCATAGTGGTGCTGGACGTGTAGAAATATCAAGCAGAACCTTTATCCCATTAATATAAAACATTTTCAATATATCGTCAAACCACTCAAAATCATATACTCCATCATCAATTTCAAAGCTATCCCAACATAAGTGACCTAGCCTAACAATATCAAATCCAGCATCCTTCATCAAGTTAATATCTATTTCCCATCTATCTCTATTCCAATCATGAGGGTGATAGTTAGTACCACAATATAGTTTATTCCGTTGTATATTTGCCATATTAAAACTCCAATTTTACTTTAATTGTTTAATGAAACAAGATTTGATTATTCAGCATCCCNTCTAAAGTTAATTATTATAACAAGNCTTGGCATAGGCTTATAATAACCTTCTACAATTATTATATCACATAAAGTTAAGAATAAAAGGTTTATTTTTTATACACCTTTCCCCTGCCTTAGCACTCTAAAGCAGGGGAATAATTATCCTAATTCATCGGGTTTTTCAATATTCTGAGGCTTGTCACACTCTTTTATCTCAACCTTAATGCTCTCTTTGTAAACTTCATTATCCTTTTCAAACTCAGCACTTTGAATATACTGGCTAATCTGCCCATCGCTTATCACATACTCAGTTTTCAGACTAACAAACTTTCCTTTTTCTTCAACAGTCTTTTCAGCAGTTTCATTAACCTTTGCAGGATCAAAGGTTAAAATAATTTTTGTATCATCGNCATNGGCCTTTACATCAGATTCTGCCACTGCATAATCATTTTTATAAAAAATATCAGCTGATGCCATACTATGCCTGTGCGTATCAGAATAGCCATAATATCCATTTTCTCCACTGCTCAAATACTCATCAGCCCATTTTCCATCAGTAGTGTAATATAGCTCTTTCCCATTATGATACTCTTTATATACAACATTATCTTCCTTACCTACATAATTGTAGAGCATATTTTTATTTTCATCAATCTGAAAAGTAAATTCAGCCATTGTATAATTTTCATCAATATCATATACAAAAATTTTTGCCGAGCTAAGCTTTTCATAATTTTCAATAGCAGTAGTTATTTCCTCATATCCATTGTAATCATAGGTTTTATTGCACCCGCTGAACATCATCATAATAATTATAATAATAGGAATAAACCTTTTTTTAATCATAAATAAACTTCCTTTTAAGCTTTAATTTTGTCCTAATAATTAAGCAGCCACATATGTAGCTGCTTAATTAAACACATAAAATCACATTAAATAGTAAAATAATAAATCTAATCTAACTAATGAAGCTATACTATTCAGCAAAGCCACTTTCAACAAGCTTGGTCAAGCCCTCAACAGCAAGCTGCTCATCTGCGCCATCAGCAATGATTCTAATATCAGTACCGCCTACAATACCAAGAGATAAAATACCTAAAAGACTCTTAGCATTTACCCTACGCTCTTCCTTTTCAACCCAGATGGAAGACTTATACTCATTAGCCTTTTGAATAAAGAATGTTGCAGGACGTGCATGTAAGCCGACCTGATTTTTTACGCTAACCTCTTTTACAAACATAATTGCCTCCTTATTTTATATAAAAACAAGCATATTCATTTTACCCTGTATGCTGTTAGTATATCCAATCAAAAAGATTACGTCAATATCAAATACTCCAATTGTCACATTTAAGGTTAATTTTCTTTGTTTTAACTTATAAGCCATGAAAATTGATTGTCTCTTTTGTTGAAAGTGTACAAAAAGTTTTCAACATTATCAGCAAGGTAAATATGAGTTTTCAACATAGGTGTGCTTTTACGGTTGAAAACATTTTATCTTATAATTATTATAACTACTATATGTTGCACATATGTGCAACATTCAAACCATCTACGGGTGTGCTGATAGCTTCACCTTTTCTAAATCCTTACCTTGTTTTTATCCTTATAGCGTTTTCCCATGATTTTAATTAATAAATTTCTTAAATCCAAAAAATCACAATCACCTACAATGTTATTTTTACCTATCATAACAAAAAGTCTAATAAACTTTCCGTCACTTAAATATTGCTTATAACTAATATAAAGAGAAAACCTTGATTCATACACATTGATAAAATCCTTATAGGAAACAATAATTTCCCTATCTGCTGATTTTACAATCATTTTCTCATTGTCAAAGGCATAGCTGATATTGTTAAGATAAAAATCAGAAAGCTTTTTCTTTGCTCTTGCAAACATAATTGACTTGACAGTAATACTGAACAAAGCAAAAACAGCTATTGCAACAATGAAATAAAGGAAAATTAACCATTCCTTAGTATACAATGCTGCAAGAGAAATCAAGGCTAATAAAAAAGCCAACGAATTAAAAAGGTTACCCAAAAAGCCATATTTAATTTTAAAAATAAACCTTACATATTCTCTTAATCTCGGTGCGTCTATTGTATTTTCAGCTCTGATAATAGGACTTTTCATAAACTCCTCCTGCTAATCCTCGCCAAGCTTTAAAGCTTTATTTATATTTATCTTACCGATTATTCTACCTAGGGTAATAAATCCGCCAATCAGCATAACTGCTATCAGCACATAGATTTTTATATAATCTGCACCCTCTGCTTTTACTACAAAAGGTGGTATTTGCTCCTCTAAATCATACATAGTCTGGAACAATGGAACGTACAAATCACTAGCTATTCCGCCAAAAATAAATGCCATCGCAATAGATACACCGGATACTAGGATTTGCTCATGAAACAACGTAATAATAACCTCTCTAAAAGACATTCCCATCGCTCTTAGTACACCAAACTGCAAAGTTCTGCTTTTAATTGCCAATATCCAATAAATTAAAAAGCCTATTAAAGCCATTATCATGATAATGATAAAGCTTAATGTTAATGCGCCATTCATACCCTGTAAGGACGGGTCTGTTTTTTCAGCTGTTATAAGCTGATCAGCATCTCTGATTAGCTGGAGCTTTATTTTATTATCCTCAAAAGCTTGATAAAGCTCCTGTCTGCTGACATTATCCTCTAGCTCAAGCCAAACCTCATAGGGCTGCAGCACACTGACATCTGTTATATGAGAAAAGTTTCCTATCACGAAGTCAATGTACTCTCCCTTATCATTTACCTGATAAGGATTGATGCCACTCCAATAATCAACAAAAGCCATTATTGTAAGCGTTATTTCATTTCTAGCCCAACTAACAGTAATTTCATCGCCTANATTATACCCTTTTTCCTGAAGAGAANTCGATGCTATTACCCCTGTTGGATAATCTATTAAAGCATTGATATAATTCCACCAATGNACTGGNGTCAAATCATTTCTAAACCAAGCTATATTAGCAAACTTATCCGGCTCAATCGCCATAAGCACTGCATCATTTACATTAGCGGCACCCTTAAAGCTTACCTCTTGATTACGCAAAACCTTTGTATAATCCTTAACTCCCTCTAAATCAGCAATTTTATCTATATCAGGCTCAACATATCTTTGCTCGACTTCATCATCAGACATTGAAGATGAGGTCCAATATTGTTGTAAGGAAATATCTGCACCTGCACTATATCTTATCATATCCTCAATATGATTATTTATAGCTCGTGCAGTATTTGCTGCAAAAATACCAAAGGCAAATGTGATTACCAAAAAGAGCATCAAAAAACGCTCTCTGCCTCCTCCCGCTCTGCTAACCGAGGTTAGTGCAATGTATTGTGAAGGCGTCCACACCTTTTTACCGATGAAATAAAACAGCCTGATAATCAATGGATATATGCGTATAAAGAGTAAACCGAAGCCCATAATCAGCATAACAGCCATTACAAAGACTTCGCCATTTACTTCTCCCGTACCGACAAAGGTTTTATTTTTTATACTTAATTCTAAATCCTTATTAAAATCAAAGTACATTTTCAAGGATAAATAAATCAAAATAATATCAACTAAAAATAATTCCCACAAGGAAATAGAGAAGCGTTTTGCCTTTTTCTGCTTATGCTCAACAATAGAAACCCTAGATGCCGGTATAATAGGCAAAATAGTAGCAACAAAGAATACAATTACTGCAAGCAAGGCATATAGCACTGCATTTAAAGTGATGCTTGTATCAAGTGCCGGACGATTTACAAACTCTAAGAATCCATTTGAAACACCTATAAAATCGCATAACACAAGCCCTATAAAAGGTGCGACAATTAAAGTAATAATGCCTAAGATTCCTGCCTGCATTGCATAAATGGTAAAAATCTGCTTTGAAGATGCACCTCTGCTTTTAAAAACAGCAATTTCATTCTTTTCTTGCTCAATATTAAGCTTTGATACCATAAACAGATAAAAAGCAAGCATAACCATAGCTGGAATTTGTAAGACCCAAAGTATTCTAGAAAGGCTTTCCGCTCTCTCACCGTATTTTGCAAAAATATCATTTACACCCATATTAAAGGTAAAGCCCTGTGACTCATAATACTCAGCATCTTTATTTATTCTTTCTGATACACTTGTAAGGGCGGAAACATCAAGCTTTTGATAATCGAAATTATATATTATCTTAAAATTAGACAGCGAAGGCGTTTCCAATGGCAAAAACAAATTAAAAAAGGTGTCCTCGTCCATGAAAAGTGCATTAAGATAGCTATCCATACCCTCGGACCAATATACGTCATTATCGGTTTTTTGCTTATATGTTCCAACAATTTTTACAGGAACAGGCTCTGTACTTAATCCGGTTGCATTTTCAAGATAATATTCACCATCTAAAACAATTCTCATTGTTTTTAGCACCTTTTCATTTACAACAACCTCTAAAAAACCGTCTTGCCAGCCTGAATTATACATACGCCCATCAACTATTTCAATATGTTCCTCAAAATCGGACATATTTATAACCTTTGCACGCAATCCAGTAACATCTGAGCTTGCTAAAAACAAAAATTCCTCGGATGCAATTGTCTTAGAATTTGAAAGAGGCAGCTTAATTTTATCCACTCTATCCGCTGACTTTTTTTCAATGTTTCTAAGAATCTTTAATCGCTGCTCCTCTGACAGGCCTACATTATACATTTCTTCAATAATATAAGTGCCCGGATACAACCCTGTATCAAGCTGATACGACTGCATATCCTTTATCAAAAGCCTTTGCAAAGAGGCATCAATATATATGGGCATTGTGCTTAGCATACCTGCCGCCATAGCAAAACCTAAAAGCAAGCAAAGCACAAGCCACTTTGTATTAATCATTTTACGATATAATAGAGTGAGCATTTAATATTGTTTCCCCTTTTTTATCAGCTTACTACAACCTTATCTCCCGCCTTAAGTCCGGAGGTTATTTCAATCTCGGTGGCTGTTGTTATTCCCGTAGTAACATCAACATCGATTTTTTTATCATCTTTGAATACCTGCACATAAGTTTTTCCATCAAGGTATTTAACAAGGTGTCTAGGCACAACTACTGCATCTTCATGCACATCAAGAACAGCCTTCACACTAGCTGAAGAGCCTATCTTTTTATAGCTCGGCTTTTTATCCTTAAACTTGAAAAAAATTGAGCTTTCGTCATCTGCCATGCTTCCATCAGCTTCATTAGGCGTTTGAAAAACATACCCCTCATATACCTCATCAGAAACTGTTATATATACAGGCATATCAATCACAAACTCTTTTAAAGTAGTGCTTGTATGCTTAATATATATATTTTCAGGGTCAATTATCTTTACAATAACATCATAAGGCTTTATTTCATCACCTGATGAATAATCAGCACGGAAAGATATCTGCCCGTCTGTCGAAGCATATAGCTTTGAAGAGGCTATATCACTTTCCATTTGAGATAACTTTTCTCGCTCATATAGCACTTGTGAATAATCAGAGCTTTTAGCTGTTTCCTTATACTTATTTTCAGCCTTCTGTACTAAAAGCCTTTGTAAAACAACTTCTCGTTCTAAGTCGCCCGTATCAAGTTCAGCTAACAAATCACCTTTTTTAACAAAGTCGCCCGTCTTAACATAAATTATTTTTAAAGGATACAAAGCTTGTTTATAGCTTTGCTCAACCTCTGTTTGTGATATTATATATCCAGTAGCAAGCAAGGTTTCTTCCATATCCTTTGTTTTCGCAGTATAGGTTTTATACACAATATCTTCAACCTTTACAATAGGCGGCTCTAGCACCTCCTCCTCTGTCGGAAAGAAATAACAGCCACTAACAGATATTGAAAACATCATCACCATAAAACTTAATAAAACTTTTTTCCTCATCAGTACCCCTTAATTATAACTTTGCAGCTTAGCTTAAATACTCGCCACTATATTCCAGTAAAGTAACGCTTTTCATCCCATCCAGTGCTTTAAAAGCAGTATATTTAGTTGTATCACCCTTAATCAGCTTTACCTCAGCAGTAAACTCTATATTTCCATCTGAAAATGTTTTATTTTTAAGCTTGTATTTCTGTTCTTTTAATAAGCCTTGCACCTGTTCTTCTATATTTTCATTATAACGTAAGATTAGCAGATAGCTTTTCTTTTCCTTTTTAAGAATAGTAGCTAAAATATAAAACAAAGCAATAAATATCGTACCAAAAAGTGCCACCCAATAAAGCCCTGCCCCTGCTGTAAGTCCTGATGCAACAGCCCAGAACAAAAAGCCTACATCAAGCGGATCTTTTATTGCCGAACGAAAACGCACAATTGACAACGCACCCACCATACCAAGAGATAATGCTAAATTTGCACTAATAGTCATGATTATAAAAGCTGTAACAACTGTAATAAGTAGAAGTAATAGGTTAAAGTTTTCACTGTAGACTACACCTTTATAAAAAAGCTTGTATACAAAATAAATTATTACAGCACAAATTACAGCTGTTATCATTGTTAAAAATATTCCTGCAGGCGAAAGATTATTAATGGCACTAGTCAAATCAAAATTTTCACCCAGCTTGTCTAAAATCCCTTGACCTTTTGCTGATTCAGCAGTCGCTTCCGTTGCTTTTGCAGCCATTAGCTTAAAAGTATCTGTGCTATTTAAAAACATTGTGTTTTACCTCCAAAACTTTTTCAGTACAATATACAAACTTTGATACGGATTGTTTATTAAGATTCAATCCTGAAAAAAGAGCCGTAATATGCGATGGTAAATATTCATCATACTTTACCTCTAAAATAACCTCGTTATTTAACACAGTAAGAAATTCTGTTTCATCAGAAAACATATCCTTTCCCCCGAGTGAGCATCTAAGCTCTTTATCAAAAGTAAGTCTGACATTTCCAAAAGGATAAATATAAGCTTCTCTCTGATAATCAACAACTACGGTAGGGCGTAAACCTAAAATAATGCTTGCACGTGAAAACGTTTCCAAAACTGTATCCTCGTACCTTTCATTTATAAAGGAATAATCCCCTTTAAGCATCTGATAGTACTCATCCTTGCTCAACCTATGCTTTTGCTTTGAAACAAATTCCCCCATTTTCGCCTTACATTCAAGATTAGTTGTAGAAATATCATAATTATAAGCACGAATCCTAAACTTTCGTCTTAAATATTCCCCTGAAATTTTTGAATTTAAAGCCGTTTGATAATTATCATCAAAATATAAGCTGCTTACATGATAATCGCCACTTAAAGCATTGCTATTTGGATCAAGGTACAAAGCGGCCTTAAATCTCTGCCTTAATATCTCGTATTCACCAAAGGATATAAGGAATTTAAGCTCACTTCTGCCTTTAAAATCAGAGGGTTGATTACTCTTATTTGCCTTTAATTTAGATAGCTTTGATAACAAAAAATTCATATCAGCCCAACTTTATTATAACATTTTAAAACACAAAATTAAAAGCCTTTTATTTAAATTTTACATAGACTTAACTTAATTTTGATTTTAATAAAATCCATTATAGCATAATTAACAAGGTATTTCAACAATATTGAAGAGTTTTATATATTAATTTTAGGATAAATATTAGCTGATTTCAGCATAATAATGGTGATATTGTAGGATAGATAAAAAATAAGCTTAGAATATTATGCAAAATGACAATTGATATATCTTAAGAAATATGGTAATATTTTAATGTACACGTTTACATTTTTATGAAAGAGAGAGAATTATGGAAAAGAATAGTTACCTACCCCAAAAAATTATTGCGCTCCTTTTAACAGGAATAATGTCCGTTTCCCTTCTCGTTGGGTGCAAAGATGATAATACTTCATCAACTCCTCTTAATTCCTCAGAACAATACTCAAGCTCTACTGAGGCTACTTCTACAACCTATAATTCAACTACAAATGCTAAAACCACCGCACCAACCTCATCTACTACCATTTTGACTAGCACTGCTGACACTAACAATAAAGATAATGACTCTTCCAGCAATCCTACTATAAACACCAACAAGCCTAGCAATTCCGGTAATTCCGGTAATTCAGGTAATTCCAGCAATATAGTCAAACCATCAACTACTACTAAAAAGACTACCACTGCTGCTAAAACAACTAAAAAACCTACAACTACAACAATTAAAACAGATTATAAAAACCCTCAAAATGTAGCCACACTAAAGCCCGATGGAGAAAAACCATCTAAAACTACTATTAGAAATAAAACCACTGCTCAAATCGTTCGCAATATGGGCATTGGTATAAATCTTGGCAACACCTTTGAAGCTACAAGCAATCAAGCCAAAACAGTAACAGAGTTTGAACAAGCTTGGGGCAGCCCTGTTATTACAAAGGCCATGATTAAAGGCATTGCAAATGAGGGCTTTGGNGTAGTAAGAATTCCCGTAGCTTGGTCAAATATGATGGATACAGGCTACAATATATCTTCTGATTACATAAACCGTATTAAAGAAGTTACCGATTGGGCAATTGACAGTGGCCTATATGTTATTATAAACCTGCACTGGGATGGCGGTTGGATTACACAATTCCCTGCCAATGAAACTGAAAGCATGAAAAAATACACTGCAATATGGACNCAGCTTTCTAGTGCATTCAAAAATTACGGCGATGCTGTTATGTTTGAATCAATGAATGAAGAAGGCGATTGGCAAGATCTTTGGAATAGATACGGAGGTAGCAACACAGTAAAAGATGGCAAAAAGAAAGCCTATGCCTTATTCAATAAAATCAATCAAAAATTCGTCGATATAGTAAGGGCAAGTGGTGGAAACAACGCTAAGCGTCATCTGCTAATTGCCGGATATGTCACAGATATTGATCTAACTGTTGATTCCTTATTCAAGATGCCTACTGACCCAGCTAAGAGAATGGCTTTATCAATCCATTACTATAACCCTTCAAGCTTCACTATCATAGAGAATGATGAAAGTTGGGCTAAGGCTAGAGCTACTTGGGGTACTGATGCCGATTATAAAGAGCTTGAAAAATACATGACAAAGCTAAAAACTACTTTTGTAGACAAAGGCATACCTGTAATAATAGGTGAAATGGGCGTTGCCAACACGGCATTTAAAACAAATGGTGTAAGAAAATCCAGAGACCAATTAACAAACTATAATCTTGCAGTTATGCGTTCCGCTTATTATAAGGGAATGTGCCCTATATTATGGGATACCCCCGATGCTAGGAGTTATTACAACAGATACTCATATACAATTCGTGATAAGGACTTAAAACAAGGTATTCAACAAATACTTAAAAGCTAATTAAGTAACAAGTATTATATTTTACTTAAATTATTTTATGATTAATAGTTATTTATAAATAAATTAAGTATTTATACATATAAAAATGCTGAAATCTATTGAAATTTCAGCATTTTTTTGTTATANTTAATAATAGTATNAATTTTTGTTAAGTTATAAAAGAATATTTAAGGAGTTTATGGGAATGAAAAAGAAAATCCACACACTTACAGCTTTATTTTTATCTTGTGTAATGCTCTTTACATCTTGTGTTAGTGACAATTCCAATACATCTAATTCAACTAATAGTTCTACTTCTACAAAGGATACTATGGTTTTTACAACAACCGATACTCAAACAACTGCTTTTAATACAACTACCTCCACTAGCTCCACTACCTCCACAAAAGCAAAAACCTCTGCTTCNGCTACAACTGAAAAAACATATGTTAATCCTGCTTTCACAAAAGCAAAAACCAATTCAGCAACTAAGAAAAGTACAAAATCCTCTGATAATTCAAGCACCCCAACTGATGCAAGCAATTTTGCAAAAACTCATGGAGCTTTGAGCGTTAATGGCACTAATCTTGTTGACAGCAAGGGAAATAAAATTCAGCTTTATGGAATGTCCACCCACGGTATAGCGTGGTTTCCTCAATATGTAAGCAAGGACACCTTTAAGACCCTTCGTGATGATTGGAATATCAATGCAGTTAGACTTGCCATGTATACNGCTGAATACAATGGCTATTCTGAGGGNGGNGGAGATAAGACTTATCTTAAAAATCTTGTTAAAAAAGGTGTTGATGCAGCTACCGAGCTGGGAATGTACGTTATTATAGACTGGCATATACTAAGTGACCAAGACCCTAATAAGCATAAATCAGATGCAATTGCATTTTTCAATGAAATGGCAAGCCTTTATAAAAATCACACAAATGTTATTTACGAAATATGCAATGAGCCAAATGGTTCTGCTACGTGGGATAGTGTTTATTCCTACNCTAATGAAGTTATACCCGTTATCAGAAAACATGATAAGGACGCTGTAATAATTGTAGGCACACCTACATGGAGTCAAGACATTGACAAGGCTCTAGCAAAGCCCTTAAAGTATGATAACATTCTGTATGCTTTACATTTCTATGCCGCTACTCATACTCAATACTTAAGAGATAGGTTAAAGCAATGCTATGANGCTGGTTTACCTGTTATCATAAGTGAATTTGGATTAGGCTCAGCCGACGGCAATGGCTCAATAGACTATACTCAATCAAAACTATGGCTGCAAATGCTTGATAAATACAACATTAGCTATTTCGCATGGAATATTGCAAATAAAAATGAAACAAGCAGTATTTTACTTCCCTCAACTAANACTGTATCTAACTGGTCAGAAAGTCAATTAAGTGAGTCTGGCAAGTATTTAAGAAACTGGTTTAGAAATAAATAAAAAGGAGTTATTATGAAAAAAATTGCTGCACTTATTCTATCACTAACACTTGCACTTTCGCTAGTGGGCTGTAATGATGGTGACAATTCCTCTNATAAGGAAGAAACAACACCGAAAGCAACACAAAGTGAAATTGCAACTACNACCTTCGACTTTGAAATNCCCCCNGACACTACCGAGGCACCCGATATACTTCCTCCTATCGTTGATAAAACCTTTGATAAGGGATTTACTGTTGATGGAAATAACCTTATCGATGCTAACGGAAATCCTTTTGTTATGCGTGGAGTCAATCACTCCCACACTTGGTTTCAAGATAAGATAAAAACCGTTATTCCTGCTATTGCTGAAACAGGATCTAACACAGTTAGAATCGTGCTTTCAAATGGCATACAATGGAAGAAAACAGCTCAAAAGGATGTTGAAGATATTATAAAAAGATGTAAGGCATATAAAATGATTGCAGTGCTTGAGGTTCATGATGCCACAGGTAGAGATGATCCTGAAGAAATTGAAAAAATTGTTGACTATTGGATTGAAATAAAAGACGCACTTATTGGAAATGAAGCCTTTGTAATCCTTAATATTGCTAATGAATGGCCNGGCAAAAGTGATAGCGAAATGTGGCGTGACGCTTATGTAAAGGCTATTCCCCGTTTGAGAGATGCAGGAATTAAAAATACGATTATGGTTGATGCCGGTGGCTGGGGACAATATGCACAAAGCATAGCTGACNATGGAAAAGAAGTTTTTGAATCAGATCCCGACAAAAACACCATGTTCTCTGTTCATATGTATGGAACAGCTGGAAATTTTCCAAGAACTATCAGCGACAATCTAAGGAAAATTACCGAGCAAGGCTTGTGTGTGATTGTTGGTGAATTTGGCTACAAGCATTCCGATGGCAATGTAGATGAAGAATATATTATGAAGTATACAACGGAAAATAACATAGGCTATCTTGGTTGGAGCTGGAAAGGTAATGGTGGAGGAGTTGAATACCTCGATCTAGCTGAAGATTGGGAGGGAAATACACTTTCAAAGGATTGGGGAGAGGTTTTAATAAACGGTGAAAATGGTATTAAACAAACCTCAAAGCTCTGTTCAGTTTTTGACGAATAACAAATTAGTAAAAGGCTTGTCACATTGACAAGCCTTTTGTATATTTTAGANATTTTTNCNTTTAAGTTTATTTCACATTTGTTAAATAGTAATAAAATTATTATATTTTAAACTTTATTGCCATAGTACCNTGCATTACACAATACTATATGTTATAATATAATCATGAAAAGGAGGTATTATGAATTCTCAATTAAAAAGAGGTGTGCTTGAGCTATGTGTACTCTCCATTGTCAAAAATGCTGATTGCTATGGTTATGAGTTAGTAAACAAGATTTCAGATTTCATGCACATTACGGAAGGCACGGTTTATCCATTGCTAAAGAGATTAAAGGATAATAAGCAAATTCAATCCTATATTGTTGAGTCGAATGAAGGACCAGCACGAAAATATTATAAAATTACCGAAAATGGCTTGGAAACACAGGAAAAAATGCAAAAGGAGTGGCTGGATTTTGTGGAAAATGTAAATAACCTTATAAATAATGAGATGCAAGGGAGGGGAGCGAATGAGTAATCCAACTACAAAAAAAGAGTTTATCAGGCAACTTCACGAGCAAATGGATATACTCGGTATTAGCTTTGATTCCGATATACTATCGGATTTTGAGCAGCACTTTGAAAGTGGAAAGGAACAAGGTTTAACCGAAGAAGAAATATGCAATAACCTTGGTGATATAAAGGAAATTGCTCTAGGGTTTTTACCACAAGGGCAAGAACCAATCACGGAAAAACACCATTTACATGGGAAAAATACAACTGCATTTGTCTTTTTAATTATAGCTGATGTTTTACTGTTATTCTGGTTAATGTTTGCACTTGGTGCTACTGTTTTTGGATTATGCTTTACACCTTTAGGCTTACTCATAACTGCTATTGATTTAATCTTCTATTCAAGTGTTATCAATAATGTGCTTTTTTTAATTTTCAATTTAATAATGATTACCGGTGCTATAATTTTATCAGTTATTGGTGTAATATATCTAGTCAGATTATTTATTATGCTTTGTAAATATTATATAAACTGGCATTTGCACTTACTAGGCAAAGAAAAACTTGAGGTGAAGCTATGAAAAAAATATCAATAATAGGTCTGTCATTATTTGTTGTTGGATTGATTGGTTCAATTATAACCTTGCAATTTGTAGATAAAAGCGAGCAATTGATTACAGATAATATTACTATCAGTAATAACTTGTATGATATTAACGATATAGATATTAATTTAGAGTATTTTGATGAAATATATTTAGTAGCTGAGGAAAGGCAAGATATAAAAATTGAATATAAGGTTTTTAAAGAATCTCATATTCCCTCTATATCCTCTGAAAATAATAATTTAACAGTAAAACAAGGCGGAACATTTTTCAGCTATTTTAACTCAGGTAGTTTAAAATGGTATTTAAATAATAATGGTAAAACTAGCATTACAATAAATTTACCACAAAAACAATACAATAGGATAAATTTTTCAACTAGTATCGGTGAGGGGAAAATAACCGATATTAACACAAATAGCTTAGTGTTTTTCTCAAATATCGGTAATTTTAATATAACAGCAAACTCCAATTTTGTTGATATTGAAAGTGATTTAGGGAGTTTAGAATATACCTCCCTAGCTAAAAGAGGCAGTACATTAGAGGCTGACACTAATTCTGGCAGCTTAACTATTAATAATGCCAGCTTTGATGAATTTGATATTAATGCTGATATAGGAGAATTATTCATTAATGGACTTACTGGTAAAGGCAAGATAGAAACAAATGTAGGTAGCGTTGACGTTAATTATGCTAAGTGGGATGGTGATTTAGAACTCTCAAACAATATAGGGGATGTTAATATAACCTTGCCAAATGGCTCAGGTGCTTATATAGAGTCTGCGAGTGATATTGGAAAAGTGGCGGTACAGCTTAAAGATTTTAATTCTACTATATCCAGTGGCATTTATTCAGTAAATGGCGATGGAATGCATAAAATAAAGGTTGAAACAGATATAGGAAATGTTAAAATCCGAGATTAAAATCTGTATTATAACACAAAAAAGAGGGGATATTTCCCCTCTTTTTATTATTGTAAATTAATTAGTTAGCAAAGCCCGAACGTTCAATACCTTCTGTAAAATGCTTTTGCAAGAAAATATACATTAGAATAATTGGTATAATAGCTAGTATACAGCCTGCCTGCATCCATACAAGTACCGAAACCGGTCCGCCGCCCATACCTGTCGGCAGCAGCTCAAGAGGAAACTCTGTACCCATTAGCGAAACCTTCATTGATACTGTAATCGTGTTTTGTAAAAACATAGAGCTTTCATAATAATCATTCCAATACCAAACTATTGAGAAAATAAATACGGTAAGGAATGAGCTAGCTGCATTTGGTACCATTATTTTAGTAAAAGTCTGAAATGGACCACAACCATCTAAATATGCAGCATCCTCAAGCTCCTTAGGCAAGCCTCTAAAAAATTGCCTGAACAGTAATATAAATAAGCCTGAGCGAATACCATTACCCATAATCGCTTTAATGTAGAATAGCATTGGCGTATCAGTAAGTGTTAGTGGCGCTCCATCTAAAGCTGAAAAAATACCTAGTATATCAAAGTTTCTAAAAAGTGAAAATTGAGGCATAATAATTATTTGTATAGGTACAATGATTTGTAAAATTACAATACCAAACAAAAGCTTTTTGCCTTTGAAATTGAACCTAGCAAATCCATAGCCCGTCATAGCACAAACTGCAACAGATAATACAGCCGATACTAAATTGATTGACAACGTATTTCCTACCGCCTGAGCATAGCTCATTGCGTTCCATGCTTCAGAGAAGTTTTCCCATCTAATGGTCTTTGGTATCCACATGATTGAAGGGTCACTCATTTCAATCTGCGGCCTAATTGCAACCGAAATCATATATATAATTGGATAAAGTACTACAAAGCACAAACCAAAAAGTATTAAAAATCTAAATATCGGCCAAACCTTCATACCTATTCTTCTAAAAAACACATATCTATAATGCTTTCTTTCATCAGATGAATAGGATTTAAAATTCTTTAATATATCAAAATTTGATACATGATATGGATTTTTATTCTGCTTTGATTTTTTTGTTTTCTTTTTTGATTCAACAGCCGATGTTTCCATCACTGTTCCTTCACCAAAGCTATTTATGTCTGCAATCGCTTTTGCTACACTTTCAGCAGATGCCTTAACCTCACCGTCTGATTTTTCAGCAAAGGGTGAATCCTGCCCCAGCTCCTCGAATATATCGGAGGAATCCTTAGGCTGAATAATGTCCTTATCTTCCAGACCGTCAAACTTATTATCAGTCATTTTTATCCTCCTTTACTCTACCTCATAGTAAACAAATTTGTTTACTACTGCTGTGACTATTGCAAGCGCCGCCAAAACTATCAAAAAGTATACCCAAGCTAACGCTGCTGCATAACCATGTTCCCACGCCTGTGCTCTACCCATTACATATTCCATAACAGGGTTTTGTGGGTCGATAAATGCATCTATTACTGTATAAACGATGTTTGCAAGAATCATAGGGCTTATATATGGAAGTGTAACCTTCCAGAAAAACTCCCATGCTGTTGCACCCTCTATCATTGCAGCTTCCTTAGCTGGTCGTGGTATATTCTGCAATGCTGCAAGGAATATCAAAATCTGAATACCCGAGTTCCAAACAAGGTTGAAAATATCGCTTGTCATAGTACCGATAAATTCTGTAAACTGCGGACTTATATTACTAAGTCCCATAAAGGTCATCAATTCTCCCACAAGGTCCGTCTTAAATAATGCACTAAACTGCTCAGCATCAGCTACACCCTGTGTCGCTATCGCTTCACCATTGATAACGGATATAATCGGACCTGTTGCGATAAGCACGGGTAAAAAGAATACGGATCTTACAAAAGTGCGTCCCCTAAATTTTTGATTTAATATAACAGCAATAAACAAAGAGAACACTAAAATTAAAATTACCTTAGGTGCTAAATCAGCTAAAGAGCTGGTTAGGGCCTTTATATAATCCGGTTCCTGCGTAAATGCTCGCTCAAAGTTTCCAAATCCTATCCACTGTGTGTGCATACCAGCACCCGTCATACCCTTTTTAAGACCAAGCTCATTATCCACAATAGCAGTTTTACTAAATGCATAATGAATTGAAGTAATCAAAGGATTGATAAATAACCAAAGCACACCAACAAGCCAAATCGATATAAAACCATATCCATATAACTTTTTCTTATTTTCATAAGAAATTTTCGATGTTTTTATCTTTTTCTCTTTTCGGCCAGACTTACGGCGAACATCAACTTCCTCTCCTTCTGCTAAAATATGTGCTGCACTAGCAGTGTTGTGGGCAGAACGATAAACCTTTTTTTCTTTGGAGTCATTAGTCATGTCCTTTTGCTGCAAACTTTCCTGTGCTAAAAGCTCTTTTTCATCGCTTTTAACCTGCTTATCCTTTTTTTCGGACAACCTACTCAGCTCCTTTCATATTTGTCACACCATAATTAGAAAAATCAATTGTTTCACCGTTTAATTCTAAGGTGAGATTTTCTGTATCAATCTTTATAGTCGTGCCATCTTCAAATTCCGTTTCCATGATACTGCGTGAAATCATCTTATGGTCAACAATTTTTTTATTTATTACGGAACCTATGATGTCCTTAGCCATCTTATACTCATTAGCGGCCATTTCCTTCCAACCGTCAAAGAATGTATAGTAATAATCCTCGTATTCAGTTGTTGCAAAGGTGTTTGGCTTTTCCTTCATAAATTCATATTCCAAGGCTGTGCCTGTTGAAAGAGATAATAGTAAATGCTTAGCAGCATCTGAGCTTTCATTTACAGCAGTTGATGACATGGGAATAACTCCATGTAAAGCTATCTGATAAAATGGTATATCATAATCGAACAAATCATAATTACTGCTATATAAAGGTGAATCCTGAATAAAGGATACATATGGAAGTGCATAATGATTCGCACCCTCTGCCATTATTGAAATGCCATTGTCTTTCAGAGCTTGATAGCTTTCTTGAAGCATAGAAACAGCGTCTGTACGTGAAACATTTCTGATACCAAAATCGCTGTAAAGCATTGTTGTAGCATTAGCAAGACTTATATTTTGAATATTATTTTTCTTAAAGCTATTCGCAATATTCTTTACTGTTTCAACATAGAAAGCTGGCGACATAATTGTATGCACTGTTCTAGTTGGATGCTCAGTACCATATGCCATTTCAAAAGGAAGTTGCGTTGCATAGCTTTTGCTCAATCTCACTGCTGAATTTGTGGTCTTAGAGTATCCATTTCCACTTCTCTTATATTCTTGAATATCCATTTCAGGGAAAAGTGATATGCCATTTGTATTAGCATATTCCAGCAGTTCGTCAAAGTCCTTTTTGCCACCAAGCTTGCTTGAATAGTCAACTTCATCAGTCATTCGCTCAGTTATGCCCGCTTTATTAAACTCGCTATAATTAACTACCATGTTTTCAACGCCAAGCTGCTTTAATTCCTCAAGCATCTGCTTTGCATCTTTATACTTTGTAGCCGGAGTCTGAAGACTTACAGGAAATCCTGCAATACTCTTATCAAGCATCGTACCACCATAGAAAATAAGTGATAATGGTGAGTCGGACTCAATTTCTTCTATATTTAAATCATTTAACAAATAATCTTGATATTTTAAAGCTACATCAGCATATGAAATTTCATCTTTGTTCTTATCAGAAATAGGATAATAACGTACCTTAATCTTTTTAAGGCTGATAGGTCCGGTTTCTTCAGCAGTTAAAGACTCACTCCTAGTACCCATGAAAAAGCTGTCCTTACTCCTTGTTTGAAATTTAAACCAAGCCATATTATATGAGCTGCTTTTTATTGTAGTTTCACTAACATTAGCATTAATGCTAGCATTTGCATCTCCGCTTTCTATAAGTGCTAGAAGTGCATTATCCTGCTTTACAATACCTAGCAGCGGAAGATTAACTGTTTGCGTTTTAGCAGGAGCTCGTACTAATGCAAGATTGGAATCTCGACCGTAGATTTGCCCCTCATAATTAATATAGTTTTTCTTTTGATTATTAAATTCAATAACTGCACCTGAGCCATCTGGAATTACCATATAACCATCGTCCTTAGTTGAACCTGCACCAAAAGACATCATTAGATTAATTTCTGAAATAATAGGATTACTATCAGAAAGCCCTAAATTAGTTATATCAGTTTCTGTAATTTCATCAGTAGGTATTTCTGCATCAAGATAGTCCTCCTGCAATGTATAATAAACAGGAATCTTTATATCCGTACCTACAAAGTCATAAGTTACTTTAAAACCATTGTCAATTTTTTCTATTGACATACCACCTTGTGCAACTGAATTTGTATATGAAAAATACTCATCAGCAGCAAATGTTTTAACAACTAGAGCAGATTTTATTTCTTCCTTTCTAGTCTGATTTGATAACTTATCTGAATCAACATCATACGGATAAGACCACCATATATAATCGTTTTTCTTATCCTTAAGAGCAATTAAACCTGTTTCCTCAGAAAGATATACAGCTAAATTGCTGTTTTCAGCCATAAGAGTAGTCTTAGCCAAAGCCTCTTCCTCAGTAATAGGTTCTGCTAGCTCGGCAGAATCATCAGGTGCATCCTGCTGATCTGACTGTGTTTGATCCGTTTCAGTATTATCTTGAACGGTCTGGCTGTTATCAGCATCAGATACATTTCCCTCTTCCTGCTGAGCTGTATCTGATAAAACGCCCTGCCCTGTCGAAATGAGCATAACGGCAGCTAAAATTCCTGCCATTAACTTTTTTCTTAATTGAAGCATCGTTACACCACCATTTTCATTATGTTCGGCTATATTTTTGAAAGCTCAAGGCTTTTATTCTCCTTTTTTTGCAAATGTATATCATGCAGCTTGTATAATAAATGAATTATAGCTACTACTGCAATAATAGCACCCACGCTTATTAATCCCAATTGCCATGGCTGCATACTTGGAAATCTGTAAAGCAGCTCAGTAAATACAGAATAGCCAAATACATACACCTGCTGAAAGAGCATTGCCAACAGTACAAGCAGAATAACAATGATAGCCATGCCAAACGCTGTAAAGAGCATTGCTAAAATAGTGAGTGGTATTGTATACTGATGTACTGTCCTAATTCCTGAAATCATTAATAATAAGGACCATGCCGTACCAAAAAGATATATAAATGTCAAAAAAGATTCTTCAGAGCGTGACAGCATGAAACTTATTACAAATCCTAAATACCTTGACCCTACATAAGGCACTAAAGCATATGCCGAAGTAACAAAAACCCTTTTCATAGTACCTTCACCATTGAACAGAGTACATAACGCCCAGTTTGCTACAACCCATGTCAAAAATAACAAAACCGTCGAGCTGAAATCAGGAATAACATTATAAACCCTCTCATTAAAAACCCTGTGCAAAAATGGCATTTCAGTAGATTCAAGCACTCTGATAACAAACCATAATGCAACAATAATTATTGCATAACGCATTTTATATGCTTTTTTCCATCTTAAATCTTCAAAACCTTCAAAAGGGTGTCTTGAAACATAAAAAGGCCATTTCCAATCAGGAACATTTACTTCATATTTCATCACGCCGCCCCCTTCTTCTGCTTGAGCTTTTTACTGATTTTGATTACTTTTTTAATTACAATAGGTATTATAATTACTGCTAAAATAATTCCTAAAATAACACTGAAATTGTTTCTTACATACTCCATTCGGAAATTTCTAAAAGCTTGATTATATCCGCCTCTGCTATTCATATAGAAATAATCCATTGCCTTATCATATTCGCCTAGGAACAAATAAGCATTTCCTATCGCTACATAAGCAAACCAGTAGTTGTTATCACGACGTAAAACCTCATCCCACAATTCCATAGACTCAGTATATTTACCGTCACTATAAAGCTCAATTGCATCATTTACAATAGCTCCAAACTCCGTCTGCTTGAATATTGTGATATTTGCCTTTTCCATATCAAGCACATAGGATTTATCGCCATATGTTTCCAAAGCCTTAGGAGTAGTAAAAGTACCTTTTTGATTACCTAATCCTCCATAAATATATAACAAAAGGCAATCCTGATCATATACAAAAACTCTACCTGTTTGTGCGTCCAAGAGATTTATCAAACCATTTTCACTGATATCTACATCAATAATCTGTGAGCTGTATGTTACATCACGATAACGAACACTGTAAAAATCGCCAAAGGTTGTATCGGATATCCCCATTGATTCAAAAACATTTGTTCCCTTTGGGCTTACCTTTTTCAATACGTCTATATCGGCACTTTTTACCTCGGTAACCGTGTAGATAAAGTTATCATCATCTATATCAAAATTCGAAAACTCAGCAGATACATTCTTCTTGGACTTTTGAAGCTGCTCCTCAGTCATGAAAAATTGCCAAACCTTACTAGCTAATACCTCTGCTGTTCTCTTAACCCTATTAGCACCAAAATATCTGTTAAATTCGCCTGTTTCGGAAAATTCCACAGCTCCCTTAGTAATTGATTTAACATTGGCGTATACATTTTTCGCTCTGTCTACAACTACTTTAGTCGGCTCAAAGGCTACATTTTCGTCATAATCCTTTTCATCAGGCCTTATATAAATATACTTAGCTACGAAAATATCATTTCCCTGACTATCTTTTCTCTGATAACCTGCAATAACCCTGCGGTTTTTACTATCTGCTACATAAAGCATATCGTCCGGAGTCACATACACGCCAGCAGGAATATTAAATCCTTGTGCTGTAATTGCATTGTACTCAATTTCATCGATTTCGCCACTGTCAAACCTTTCCTTTTGAGCTGACAGCCAATCACCAACCTCAGATAAATCAACTCTATCAAATACAGCAGTAGCTTTTTCCATATCATTATCAATTTTAACGATTCTGCCCTTTGAATAAGTACCGTCATCAAAATTCGTTTCAAACTCTGAATCTGCTACATAGAAATCGCCTTCATCGGTAGCAAAAATATCTAAAGGAACCTTAAAATCTCCAATCCCTAAATCATTACCCGTTACTTGCCTTTCAGGAACATAACCGGTCTGAGAAGGGATAGCTTCGTTCCACCAATCGTATAAATAACCGTCATAAGCTTCCTCAGCCAAAGCAGGAACTGCAAACATAGACCCCGCAATAAGTGTCGCCAAGGCAGTGCTTAAAATACGTTTTGTTATGCGTATTCTTTGCAAAATAATCACCCTTTCTTTTGGCCTAGTCCTTAATTCCTGATTGAGCCATTGTTTCGATAATATTACTTTGAGCAATAAGGAATAAAACAATTGGCGGTACCATCATGATTACAACAGTAGCTGCAGCCACACCCGCACGCTTGATTACCTCAGTAGCTATCTGCTGTAATACTGCCGGAATCGGCTTTAGCTGTTCTGAATAAATAAAAGCATATCCGTTTATCTGCCATGCGCCTTGGAAAGCAAAAATCATAAGCGTTAGCCACGCTGGCTTAACATTCGGCATAACGATTTGCCAGCATATTCTTATATGACTGGCTCCGTCAAGCTTTGCCGCCTCAATCATAGCATCATGTATTTGCCCCATGAACTGTATCATTAAGAATAGTCCCATTGCTGTTGATATTGCCGGTAAGATAACAGCAGCCAAAGTATCGATTAGATTTAAGCTTGCCATTACAAGATACTGCATTATAAACAATACCTGACTAGTAAAAAGCAAAGCAAGTGTAATTAATTTATTGAAAAATTTAACACCGGGGAACTTTACCTTTGCCAAAGCATAAGCTGCTGATGATGCAAATACAAGCTGTAAAACTGTAACTGAAACTGCTATTACAACAGAGTTAAAAGCATATCTAGAAAACGGAACCCACTGGCTGCCTACAAGCTTCATCATATCTGTGTAGTTTTGGTCAGTAGGATTTACCGCATAAAGCTTAGGAGGAAATTCAAATAATTCCTGAGGCGGTTTTATCGATTGAATAACCGATAAGTATATCGGAAAAATCATAAATACGCCTAGTAAAATAAGCACAAGAAACAAGAAGAATGCGCCAGCCCTTGAGCCGCCATATGACTTTCTATGCTTACGATCTCTGTTTTTAAATTTACTGAAAATAGACACGTTTATCTACCATCCTTTCTAGAGATTATTCGTTAATCGTTTAAGTATCGACCTAGAATACGCCTGATGAGTGAATTAGCAAACAGCATTACAATAAATAATATAAAGCATATCGCAGATGCATACCCCATCTCAAAACGAATATATCCATAGTCATAAGCATGTGTCATTATCGTATGTGCAGCATAGTCAGTACTTGGGAAAGCAGTAAGGAATCTTCCTATATCACCAGCAGTAAATGAGCCTGTAATAGTCATTACTGCCGCAAACAGCAGCTGAGGCCCCATGCTGGGAACAGTAATATAAAGCAGCTCCTGTGTCCTATTTTTAATACCATCAATAGCGCCCGCCTCGTAGTAAGAACGGTCTATACCCTGAAGTCCCGCACGGATAGCAAGGAAGCCAGCACCTAAGCTCATCCAAATCTGCACTATTATAACCGATGTTAATATGTAGTTAGCATCAGTCAGCCACTGAATAGGACCGTTTATAATACCTAACTGTATAAGCCATGAGTTTAATATACCATAAGTATCACCAGAGAAAATTAGCTGCCATGTTGTATAAATATTTCCCGCTAGTGTAGGAGCATAAAATACAAAGGTAAACAATGTCTTTAAAAATTTAGGCATCTCATTTATTGCCCATGCTAGTAAAAAGCACATCATATAACCAACCGGACCTGTAATAAAGGCAAATATCATGGTATTTTTAATAGCTATTAAAAATACTTCATCCTGTAAAAATAAAGTGTAAAAGTTATCCATTCCTACCCATTTAGGAAATTGAACCATGTCAAAGTTTGTAAAACCTATGGGCAGTGAAATTAAAATAGGTACAACTAAAAATACAATAAACAGTAAGAAAAACGGTGCAATAAGTAAATATACACTAGCGTTTTTCTTGATTTCACGAAGCGTATATTTGAAGCGACTATCTTCAATATACTTTGTCTTTTCTTTTGAAAGCAAAACGATTCCTCCTAAGCTTTATGGATTTCTGTCACGCAAAAGCGTGACAGAATATCTTGATTCTAGTAAATCAGTCAATCCACTAATCCATGCCCAATCCTTGGCGTTTTCTAATAATTTCATTATTAATATCTCGATTATATTTAAGGATTGAATAATTCAGATAGTCATGGTCATTTACAACGGATCTGAAAATATTATTAACATTTCTTGTAACAACATATGAAGCAGGAATTATAGGAACCTCCTTCAGCTGTGCCATTTGTGCAGAAATTTTTTCGTACTCAGCAGTTGACCATGGCAATTCCTTTAAAGCCTCAAGATTAGCTGTGTCATAACGTCCCAAGGGGCCCATTACAGCCTCTTGCGCTCTACCATAATCCACCTGAGTCTGCGTTTCAGTAAACCATTTTAAGAAAGTCCATGCAGCACGCTTATTAGCAACCTTTTCAAAAATAACAATACCAGTTGAAGTAGAGTTTGTAAGGTGGCTTATAGAACCGTCTGCCTGCTCAGTACCAGGAATAAGTGTAAAGTCCCAAAGTCCTCTAATTTCAGGGGCTGCAACAGTCAGCTGATTGTAGAAAGTATAGGGCTGAATAACAATCGGCATTTCACCNGTTCTAAATCTTGAGAAAGCATCATACTGCTGATCAAAGCTATAATTAACATAAAAGTCTGTCCAGTATTCAAACTTTTCNTTTGCTTCAGGGGTGTCGAATGTTGTCTGCTTTAGATCCTCTGTATAAATCTCTTGTCCTGACTGAAGCATTAATGCAATTAATGTATGTCCTGCNTCAAAAATCTGTGAAGTAACTGTACCCGGTAAAATCAAGCCTACCTGTAAATGCTTAGATTGAATTTTNGACAGCATATTTACAAGTTCGTCCCATGTTTCAGGAGGGCTATCAAAGCCTAGATCCTCAAGCACATCCTTACGATAGAACATCATAGGGAAAGTCTGCTGTGATGGCAGGCCATAAACACCATCGTTAAATTCATAGTGAGTCAAAACATCTTCATTAAATCTAGTTGCCACATCGTCAAAGTCTGAAAACTCACTTTTCAGATCAACTAACAATCCTCTCGCCGCAAGGTTAATCGGATAGTCGCCGCCTAAGAACATGGCAATCTCAGGCCCTTTTCCTGCAAGGCTCGCTTCAATTACCGANCCGATTACAAGGCTTACATTTACATTTATGTTTTCTTGTGGAGTAAAAGATGAAGTAACTAGCTCATTAACTATTGAAGCTTGGTCTCTGGAAGTACCAACCCAAACATTAAGTGCCTGTGTGGTAGAATCAGAAATTGAGCTATAATCTTCAAAAAATGAGCCTATAAATGCTCTAAATCCNAAAGAAAAAGATTCAAAGAAATTGTATTTTTTATTTCTATAAGAATCATGAACCGTCTTAACTTCTAAAAAGTCCATTTCCAAAGGCTGATTTCTAAAATCTCTCATCCATGCAGAAACTGAAGAAATCTGACTTTTTAAAACATCAAGCATTTTAGGAATTTGCCTTGGCTTATCAACTGCTCGCTGCAAGACCGTTGCCAAAGCATTAAGCTCGGAGCCCTCTGAGCTTTCGCCACCTGCTATCCTATCTATTTCTGCCTTTTCTTCTTTTAATCTATCAATCATTTCCTGCAATACAGATTGCAATTCAGGAATAGAAACATGCACATTATAGTCAGTATATTCATCAGGTGTAGGGCCTGTGATCATAAGAATTCTTATATAATAGTTGTTTAATATATAAATAATATTATCAAGCCTTTGCATTACCTCGCCAATTTCACCGGGAATAGCCTCAAGGGTGATAGTATGCTTTTCACCGCCTGTTAAATATATATAATAAGGCTTGCCATTCTCATCACCAATTTCTTTTTCATACCACTTACCATTGTATTCAAATTTAATCTGGTTAAAAGCTTCATTTGGTACTTCGCCATCAACGTAAAGTCTGCGGTTTGTATAAAGTCCCCTCATTGTGCTTTGATTTACACGCATATTAATGCTGTAATATCCATCATTAGGAACAGTAACCTCCCAAGTTATGCTCTGACCCGCCTTATTCCATGTATCCTGTCCAACAGTATTATATCTCTGCTTAACAGGGTGTGATGGGCTAGCCATATAATCAGTTCTATCCTTAGTAGCATAAAGAGTAGCAGAATTTTTNTATAAAGAATTTTCAGCCTCAATTAAAATAGCTTTATTATCAGGAAGTGCAGGAGTATTTTCCAGTTCCTCCTCAGTCGGCGCTACATACTCATCAAGCTCTTCTTGATTATAAAACCTAAAGCTATCAAAAATTAAATTCATTTTAACACCAGTGAGCGTAATAGTATGCTCACCTTTTGTAAGATAAAATGACAAAGGCTCGTTGTAAACCCCGTCCTTATCCTTGATAGAATAACTCATCCACGCATCATATGCAACAACCTGTGGGCGTGACTGATTGTCCTTCTTATCCGTTGTGATTTCAGTAGCGTCCTTAAACAATCGATCAATCTGAATCTGTGCCACTTGATCATAGGGTGCTTCACCATCAAGAAGAATACCTAATTCAATTTCATTTGCCCTGCCAGATATAGGAAAATAATTNATTTCAAGCTTATAAAGNCCTTCAGTCTTTACNTTAAACTTAAAAGTAACCTCNCCTGTATCATTTGACCAGCGTAAAACATTATCTCTGCCCTCAAATGAACCTATTTCAACCTCAGCCTCATCATTAGCTTCACCCACATTAGCAGGAATAACTATTTCTTCCATTGGTTCAGCCTTATCAGAATACTTTTCTATGTATTGGTAATACGGATTACCCTTTACCATAGATTCCAAAGCCTCTTCTAAAGCTAGCTCAATATCTGCTTCATCCAGTTCTATCGGCTCTTCAACCTCCTCGGTATTTTGAGCAGCATCTTCCGTTGCTTGTGTTTGTTCCTCAGCCTGTGCAACAGCCGAAATAGGAGAAACCACCATGCTAAAAGCACATACTCCTCCTAAAATCGCAGATATTATCCTTAAAAATTTTGATTTTTCTAAGCTGGTCACTGTAAAAATCCACCTTTCTGTTTCATAATATAAAAACAGTTTTTATTTTAAAAAGTAACTTGACTTTTAATCAACATAATTAAATAATCTAAACAAAAGCATCAACAGCCACTCCATCTTTAATCCTTACAACATGGTCTATTGACTTTGCCAGAGAATTGTCATGCGTCACTATTATAATAGTGACATTCATTTCTGTGTTTAATGTTCTAAAAATATTTATAATATTATCAGATGTCCTAGAATCCACTGATCCCGTAGGCTCATCTGCTAAGAGAAGCTTAGGACTATTTGCAAGAGCAATAGCAATCGCAACTCTTTGCTGCTCACCACCGGAAAGCTGATCTAGCTTGTTATTCTCCCTGTGAGAAAGACCCACAAGGTTTAACAGCTCCCTAGCCCTTTCCCGTCGCTTGTTGTTTCTGGAAAAAAGCAAGGGCACTTCTACATTTTCTACTGCTGTAAGATAGGGAATGAGATTTCTCGCATTATTCTGCCAAACAAAGCCCACTGTATCCCTCTTAAACCTTATATAATCCTCCTCCGACATGGAAAGCATATCCCGCCCATTAATAAATAGTTCTCCGGACGTAGGCTTATCCAAGCCACCCAACATATTAAGCACCGTTGACTTTCCGCTGCCACTAGCACCAATTATCGCCATAAGCTCGCCTTTTTCAACCTTTAAATCAAGACCTCTTAATGCTTTCACTTCACTTTTTGAGGATTTATATATCTTTACTAGTCCTTCACACCGCACCATATACTTGTCAGGTTTTGGTATGTAAATTTTTTTCGGCATATTCACCACTCTTTTTTGCTAACGATTACATTGAAAAATTTTACTCTTGCGAAATAAGTTTTCCATCACTAAGAGTGTAAATTTTATCTGCCACAGACATCATAGCTGTATCATGTGTTGTCATAAGAATTGATATCCCTTGATTATGTGCCAAATTCTTAAACATATCTACAACAATTCTTGCTGAAGCTGAATCTAGCTCGGCAGTAGGCTCATCAGCAAGGATTATCTCAGGCTCATGAGAAATTGCACGTGCTATCGCCACCCTCTGTTGTTCACCACCTGAAAGCTGGTGAGGGAAATGACTGACTCTATCCTTTAATCCGACAGCCGCCAAACATTCTAAAGCTCTTGCTTTTCGCTTGNTAATGGGATATTTNGCTAATCTAAGTGCAAGCTCTACATTTTCATATGCTGTCATTGTAGAAATGAGAGCGACAGACTGAAAGACAAAAGCCATATTAATTCGTCTTAATCTATCACGCTTTTCATTAGAAAGCTTTACTATATCAGTTTTACTTCCATCTCTTGAAGTAAAAAAAACTTCACCAGATGTAGGCTCATCCAATGCNCCAAGAATGTTAATAAACGTTGTTTTCCCTGAACCAGAGCGCCCNTTTAATATAGTGAGTTTTCCTCTCTCTACATCAAGGCTGGCAGATTTAAGAGCATTAACAACGGATTCACCGACATTAAAATCACGTGAAACATTCTTTGCTTGAATAACATAAGACATAAAGCCCCCTAAAAATAGTATGTAGGGAAATACCTATTTTTCTCAATTAAATGCATAACTTATATATCAGCATTGCTTTATAATTATATCAAGTTTGTTCGATACTGTCAATATATATAAAGAAATAAGTGAAAATTTATTAATTTTAATCAAGGTGACTATACGAAATTTTTAGATAAATAATCGGTAAAACATTCTGAAATTCCTAAAATATAGAGATTTACTTGTGGGATTTGTAGAAATAGTAAGTTTAAAATTGTATAATATGCACAATCAATTGGAGTTATGTGTATGGCAATGCACGTTTTGACGAATTTGAGTGTGGTTTATTGTGCAAAATGTACAAATCTCCGACCATCACCAACAATACAGCCAATTACAAAATTAAACAAGGCTCGGATAAAATTCCAAGCCTTGCTTAAGAGTTAAAATGAAGGGAGGTTATTTCATTTTTTAAAAATCATAATAAAGTAAGTTATGTTCAATTAAGTAGTAGGTGAGAGTTAGTAAAAAGTTTCGCTTTATTTACGCTTTTTTTAAAAAGTGAAAAGCAAATCAAAACAATGCTATATAAGTAACCTATTAATCCCATCATATTATAAAACTGCTTTAAGCGACGGCTGAAATAACATCAGATAAATGCATTATCATAGGGGGAGTATACTCCCCCTATAATTAAATGTAACGAAACAACCTAAATTATTTCTTCTTTTTAACAACAATAAATACTATAACAGCAATAACAATTACACCGGCCGCAATTCCGCCAATAATGCCCCAAGGCACTCCGTTTTTATCACTGTCCTTGCTTGAAGTATCACTTGCACTATCACTATTTGAGTCATTGCTGCTAGAATCATCAGTGCTTGTATCAACATCACTTGAANTATCATCTGATTCATCAGNCAAAGGAACATTCGGCTTTACAAATTCTTCAGTTGGCTCAAATTTGCCACCTTCAGCCTCTACAAGGTCCTTCGCCTTTTGAGCATACTTGTTAATAATTTCTTCATCGCCTTTAACAGAAAGACCTGTAAACTCAATGTGGTATTTATCAGACTTAGGCTCAGCATCAGGATCATCATTCAGAAGGAATTCTTCATCCCACTCAGCATTAGCCACTTTCATGCCCATTTTCAAAATACCATCATTTTCAAAAGCCTTAGCATTATCCGGATCTTCCATTATANCTTTAATATCNAATGTATATTCAATCTCTTCACCATAAGCAATTGGGCCACCATCAGTTTCCGGTTTAATTTCATCCATATACTTCTGATTTGCATATATTGCATCCGTCCACAGCCAGCCGCTGCGCTTACCTCCTTGAATGTAGAACTGCATCCAGTCAAATTCAATATCCTCAGTAGGCTCGCCTGCTTCTTCCTTGGCTGCATTGTCTTTTATCTTATTGATAATATCATCAGTTGTCAATCCAATGCCGTTATCTGTCAAATCACTTGTCTTTTTTGTAATAATAAAACGAACGGTAATAGAATCAACAGCGTGCCAAAGCTCCTTGTTCTGCTGTAATTTGCTGTCTAGATCATCTTCGGCAGGGCCGCCTCCCGGAATTAGTAAAATAGTGGTGCTATCATCGCTAAGAAGCTTGTCCCCACCTCTGGAAACCTCAAAGTCAGAATCATAAACTTGGAAAATGCCAGCCGAATACTTAGGCTGTGGTACATCTTTAATATCTACATTTGCTGTCGCACTTGCAGGAACTATTGTAGATGCCATCATCAAGCCGGACGCAACTAAAGAAATGATTTTTTTTAGCTTTCATATAAAACCTCCATAGTTTTCTATACTCTCATTATTAACTAGATTTAAGATAAATCTAAAGTAATAAGAAGCATTTTAAATATGTTATTACGGTTTTATTTTAGCATTATTTAATTAAAAAATCAATGTGCAATTAACATAAATATTCAGCAGGTCTATTAGTGAAAGTGCTTAAAATTAAGATATTTTTTTACTTAATTTAATTATTAAATTACTTAAATTAGTGCTTTTACTATCTATTTATGGCAAAGTGCCAAATTTATATTCATATATTTGTTTACTCTGCTCATTAACTTTGGAAATCAACTTCTGATTTTTATTTTTTTCAGAAAAAACCATTCCGCCAAGGATTCCACAAATAATTGATAAAATAAGGATAAAAGCAACATAAATCGGTGCTGAATTCCTTTTATCACTATCCTTTTTCTCATCAATAGATGTATCAATGACAATCTGAGAATTCTTCTCCAAATTATCATCAGAAGCTAACTGTTCTTTATATCCACCTTTATAAGCAGCGTTGGAATCTTCAGATTCCCGAACATATTCATGAAAATCGCTATTGTTTTCATTAGTATTAAGATTATCATTGGTTTGACTTTGCATATTTTTCCGTCCTTTCGCTATTATTTCTTATATAATCAAAGAGTATCTGCTGAGCAATGCCCTCATACCCTTTAAAGCACAGAGGTATTCCTTTTGGATAAAACTCACTAAGAACCCGTTTTATCCACACATCTTCAGGAAAAGACTCCATCTTATAAAACCCAAATAAAAGCACACAATCAGCTACCTTGTTTCCTACTCCTGTAATCTTTAAAAGCTCAGCTTTAGCCCCATCATAGCTCAAATTATACAAATCGTATAATTTAACATCGCCATAATACACCTTTCTTGCTCCGTCAATAATATATCTATTTCTAAACCCCGCTCTAATAGGAGAAAGCATAGGTTCNTCAAGACTTGCAAGCACCTCGGCTGTGGGAAATGCCTTATACACCCCTTCATCTGAAACAACATCTTCGCCAAATTCATCGCAAAGGCGTTCTACAATTCCAGATATTCTCTTAATATTATTATTCTGACTAATGATGAAGCTGATTAACGTTTCAAAAGGCTCCTGCCTTAAAAGTCTGATTCCACCATGATTTATAATAGCCTCTCTCATTATACTATCCTGAGATAATTGCTCTAAAACCTTTTTATAATCAGTTTGCAAATCAAAATAATTTTCCCAAAAAGGAATGTCCTTTTCGCATATATTATGTAAAACCGCCCCATCCTCTGCTTGAGATAATTTCAAATAATGATTATGCGCCACTCCCTCATACAAGCCCTCATCAATCTTTTTCCATCTGAAAGCCTGCCCGCATAAAAGCGTTTTTTCCAAATCAATTAACGGTGCATTTAAAAAATAATCCATAGCTACCTGCTTTTTAATGTTTTTACTGTTGAAATATTATAAATATTATACTATAATAATANTATAAAAACAAGCATTGAAAAAATAATTTAATGTTAAATAATTTCCAACAAGGAGTTTATATATGAGAGAAAGTATTCTGACAATCCCTATAAATGAGGTTTTCGAGCCTTGCAGTGGCTGTCCTATCTGCCGTATGAGAAATGATGTTGAGCAGCATATAGCAGAGTATATTATGGGAGCTGCTATGATGGAGCCTGATGTTCGCATGGAAACTAATCGCCTTGGCTTTTGCTATCAGCATTTTAATGATTTGTTAAAACAAAACAACCGACTCTCCCTTGCTCTTATGTTAAATAGCTATTTAGCTGAATTAAGAACAGGTGTTTTTGAAAATAAGAATATTTTCTTTTCTAAAAATGCAAAAGCAAAAAAATCAGCCGAAAGTACGCAAACCTGCTTTGTTTGCTCTAAGGTCGAGTGGGGAGTAAATCATATGCTGGAAACTGTATTTACGATGTTTGTAAATGACGCAAAATTCAGGACTCTGTACAATTCTCAAGAATATATCTGTGTTCCCCACTACAATTTGCTAATGGTAAAGGCTCAAGAAAAGCTATCAAAATCCGATTTAAAGGCATTTGAAAAAGCCACTAATGCTCTAATAGAAAAATATATTCACAGCCTAAATAAAGATGTCGATTCCTTCTGTAATAGCTTTGATTATCGAAATGCTAAAAAGCTTCATTCGCCCGAAATGGAGCATGTAAGAAATTCAATCGAACGTGCTGTTGAATTCCTTACTTCACGCAAGCCTTATGAAAAATAAAAAAAGGAAGCTTTCAGACAAAGTCTGCAAGCTTCCTTTATTATTATAAATTATTCGCCTTGCTCCTTATTCCCTTCAATAACTTTTACAGGGTCAACCCATTTATTCGACAGCTTAAGCCCAAAATGCAGATGAGATGGCTCTGCTATTTCTATTTCAGCTGTTTTTCCAACTGTGCCGATAACTGTTCCACTATCAACCTTCTGTCCATTTTTCACTGGAACAACTGGTGAAAGATTGCAATAATACCCTTCATATCCGTTTTCATGTTCGATTATAACAGTTATTCCCCAAAGAGGGTCTTCCTTAACCTCTTTTACCGTTCCACTTGTCATAGATTTTACTTCAACACCCTCTTCAGCAGCAATATCAACCCCATCATGAGTTTTCCATACACCAAGAGTTTTTGATTCCACCATCTCATTATTGCTGAATTCCTTTAATATCTCACCATCAATCGGCATAATNAGAGGGTCAGTATGGACAGGTCTATTGGTNCTTTCATCATCAATAGCAGTAGATGCCTCATTATTATCTGCAGAATCATCCTTTGGAACATCTGACTGAGGATTATCGACNGGCTGGTCATTTCCAGGATAAACCCATACATTTGAATCCGTAGTATCGGGAGGACTTATTTTATTCATAGTCTGTATTGTTGCTATATATGTTGATGTACCTATGGCCGCCACACTCAGCAACAAGGCAAGTACAAAGCCTTTCCCCTTAAAAAAAGCCTTTGTCTTTTCTTTAAAGCTTACTTTTTTCATTAAAAACATCCTTTCACAGATAAAATATTTACCTTGCAAAGATAGTTTTAACAAATAAATGAAAAATATTCACTTAAAAATGGAATTTGTTTATCGTATTAACAAAAACAGCACCCTTTAAAGAGTGCTGTTTTGAAATTTATTATATTATTTTAAATTATATTAGCTTAAAATAGAATGTTCATCAGTAACATCAAACAGATGAATCTTATGTGGGTCAAGGGCTAGCTTTACAACGTCTTGAGGACGTGCAGAGGCTCTAGGTGAAACCCTTGCTGTCAAAGGAATACCCTCACAAGTAAGATATAGATATGTTTCAGCACCCATCATTTCAGTAACGTCAACAGTAGCCTCAATCAAGCCTGTTTTAGCATTGGACAAGAACATTTCCTCGTCATGAATGTTTTCAGGACGGATACCAAGAGTAACGTCTTTGTCAACATAGTATTGAAGTGCATCAACAACCTTAGAATTAGGAATTTCAACGAAGAATTTTCTGCCTCTAGTTGTCTTTGTATCTTCAGAGCCAAACTCTACTGTGTATTTTCCATCAACCAAGCGAAGCTTAGCGTCAATAAAGTTCATCTGAGGAGAACCCATAAATCCAGCAACAAACTTGTTTACAGGATTTTCATATAGATTAATAGGTGAATCAATCTGCTGAATATAACCATCCTTCATAACAACGATTCTATCACCCATTGTCATAGCCTCAATCTGGTCATGAGTAACGTAGATAAATGTTGTACCCAGTTTCTTATGAAGCTTAGAAAGCTCTGTCCTCATCTGTGCACGCAGCTTAGCATCAAGGTTAGACAAAGGCTCGTCAAGTAAGAATACTTGAGGGTCACGTACAATAGCACGGCCTAAAGCTACACGCTGTCTTTGACCACCTGAAAGTGCCTTCGGCTTTCTATCAAGAAGATGTGAAATATCAAGAACCTTTGCAGCCTCTTCAACAAGCTTTTTAATCTCGTCCTTGCGAACCTTACGTAATTTAAGACCAAAAGCCATGTTTTCAAATACTGTCATATGTGGGTAAAGAGCATAGTTCTGGAACACCATCGCTATATCTCTNTCCTTNGGNGCTACATCATTTACAAGTCTGTCGCCTATAAACAACTCNCCCTCNGATATTTCTTCAAGACCTGCAATCATACGTAGTGTAGTGGACTTTCCACAGCCTGAAGGCCCTACAAGAATAATAAATTCCTTGTCCTTTATGTTCATTGTAAAGTCGGAAACTGCTACAACGCCACCTGGATAACGTTTGTAAATTCCTTTCAAAGATAAACTAGCCACTTAAAAACCTCCTAAAATTATTAAAAATTGCAATTCATCAATTCGCAAATTAAAGCAACATTTTTTCAATATTAATGTCCTTCATAATCATATCAGAAAACTAATGAAAATGNAATTCACTTATTACCCAAATATTTTCACCTTAGTTTATATAAAATCACAACGAAAACAAAGCGATAGATAAANTTATAACGGTTTATCGTCATTTTGCACAAAAATCAAGGTAAAATCTCTTTGTGCTAGAGCAATAAAGGGTTTGTGAAATCGTTTTTCACAAAAAACACAATTATTTTTGTAAGAATATACATAAATTTAATTGAATTTCTGTGAAACTAGCATGATTTTTAACATACAAGCATAATATTTTTTATACAAAAACAAGATATTGTGAAAGATATGTGAAAAGGGGAAATTTAAAATGGAAATCAACAAAGAAAAATTAGGAAGATTTTTTGTTATTATAATTGCTTTTATAATAATGCTTATACCTATATTGTGGCACATNTTTAAATCGGAAGGAGAATTGGCTATGTTTGTATCGGGAAAAACATCAGTCAGCCGAATAGAGTTTTTAAAAAGCTATGGNTGGGAGGTAAGCAGCAATGTAACAGAGGAAATCATAATTATCCCCCCTCAATTTAATGAAATTTATAAAAATTATAATGAAATGCAAAAACAGCAGGGCTTTGATCTAAGCAATTTTAAAGGTAAGACAGTAACAAAATACACCTATGAAGTTATTAATTATCCAAAATCAGCTTCCGATGAATATGCTCCCAATGTGTTTGCAAACCTGCTTGTATATGAAGATAAAATTATAGGCGGGGACATATGCTCTATGGAGCTTGACGGATTTTTACACGGATTTAACCTCCCATAATCACAATTTCGAAAAATCACTTAACGTCACATCGGAATTAAGCCAGCCCACAACCTTTTCAAACAACACACCCTCCCTTGCCGGTGTGCCGTAGCTATAAGTTGTTTTAACAGCAATCTGTGTGAAAGCTGTCGCTCTGTTTATTGCAATGGGCAAGCTCTCCCCTTTCATCAAGCTGCCCGTAAGTATGCTTGCAAAAATATCCCCTGTTCCGGGATAATGGATAGGTACAAAATCACAATCTACTCTCCAAAATGCTGAATTTCTTTTATCATAACCAAGATTTGAAATCTTTCCTTCCAATAAAGGAACGCTTGTAATTACAACTGTTTCAGCATTATCCGACAATCTAACAAGCCAGCTTTTCGCCTGCTGAACGCTCAGTTCATGAGGGAAATCCTCACCTAAAAGTATTGCCGCTTCCGTAAGATTAGGCGTTATAACATCAGCATATTTTACAAGCTTTTTCATAGCGTCAATAATACAAGGGGTTATTGTGCGATACGCCTTTCCGCCATCTCCTAAAACAGGGTCAACTATCTTTAAAGCGCCTTTGTTGCCTTCAAAAAAAGCCAAGCACCCATCTATCTGTGCTTTACTAGCTAAAAAACCACTATATATTGCATCAAATTCTATCCCTTGAGTATGATAATGCTCAAAGCAAGGAATGATATAATCGGTTAAATCCCTCATTTCAACATCCCCAAAGCCCCCTGTATGAGCTGATAAAACAGCAGTAGGAACAGCACATGCTTGTATTCCCATAACTGATAGAGTAGGTAAAATAACTGACAAGGAGCATCTGCCTATTCCCGATATATCATGAATAGCAGCTACTTTTTTTAAAACTGACATAAAATCTCCTTATTTTTTCCATAAAATAATAGTTATAAATTTGATCGTTCTGTAAAAAATAATTGTGCAAGTAAAAGCAATTATATATAAAGGACGGTAAAAAATGGCTAAATCAAATGGATATGTAAAAAGTGTAGCAGTAGGTCTTGCATTAGGTTCAGTTGCTTTTGCAGCAACTCAAATGATGCACAAGCCTAAATCTGCACAGCTAAAGCGTGCTGCCGGAAAAGCTATGAAGGCTGTCGGAACAGTTTTAGAAACACTGCAAATGTAATATCTTTTTAAATTAAATAATTGGATATTCAGGCATTGTAAAAATGCCTGAATATCCTTTTATTACATATCCCCATCAATCATATGGAATAATTGCTGCCTTGTTCTTATTCCTAATTTTTTAAAGGAACGATACAGTGCTTGTTTAACGGTATTTTCACTTATATTAAGCTCTTTTGCTATTTCAGCATTTTTATATCTCTTCCCTGCAAGCTTAGAACATTTTACCTCAATCTCAGTCAATTCACATGGAAATCGATTATCAATATTTTTATTATCGATTCTTGCTATTGCTAATTTAATCTCCTCGTGTGTCACCTGCTTGCTTTGTTCTGTGAAAATACCTGTAAATATATTATCATAGCTTTGCTTAAGCAAAGAGTACAGAGAAAAAACTTTATTAATAAATCTAGTATAAAAAGGATTTGAGCCAAAGGATACTAATAAATCCTTATAATAATCTAAAAACTCAGCAAAGGGAAGGCAAATTTCTTCTTGAACAGCATATTCGATAGCTAAAAACATATATCTTTTTGCAGCATCTACATTATCCATATTGTAATTGCTTGCAGCCATGAATATATGTCCGTAAATAAGCACAATCTGTGATGAACCAAGCCCCGTATTATCCAGAGAATAGTCACAATATTTTATAAGCTTTTTATATTCTTTTTTATGAAGCAGCACAGCTCCGGTTATTTTCAATGCCTGAGGAGTAGCAGTGTGCTTATACCTTTTATTAATAGANGATATTGAATAAAAATACTCAGGAACAACTTCATATCTCTTTAAAAAAACGGCAATATCGTTTTCTATCAGCTCAAACATTTCCTCTACCAAAGTACTTTCCATTTTGGAAAACAATATTTTCACTTCAGCATACACCTTGCTTATATTCACTACCTCACCCATCATTAGATAACATTTTAAAAGCATACATATCGACCTAAGCTTAATACAATAATCATCAATTGAGGATTNAGCNGCTTTCATATAATATAGTTTTGCCTTACTTATATTCCCTTTGAAATACTCTATATCACCCTTTATATGCTCAAAAGCACCCTTAGCCTTTCCGTCTGTCAACCTGTTTATATACATTACTATTTTTTCATATTCATCAACAGATACTCTACGTTCCGTTTGATTTATATGAAAAAGATTAACTATGTTTAACAAGCCTCCAAAAAATGGCGAAATATTATCAAGCACCTTAGAGCTGCCGCCTATCATCTCATACATTCTTCTAAACTGTATAACGGTTGAGGACATGATATTCTTCGATGCAAAGCTTTCAAGTAAAAATAGCTCGCCACGGAGATTTCTTGCCGCTGTTTTTGAGATATTAGACCTAGTCATGACAACCGCCTTATTAAAAGCTGCTATATCCCCTATCAGAAACATTTCTACCAGTATTTTAAATAAGGATGTAGCATTACCTTCATTAACGTATTTAATCATGTTAAAGCACACCTTCTGCAATAAATCCTTATCACTTCTAGCACATGAATAGGATAAATCGGAAAGTGTAAACGAAAGCTTAAAAATCTCATCATACATATCTATTGCAGATAATATTCTAAAAGCTTTTATAATATGCTTTTTACTAGCAGCTATTTTTGCTATACTTATGGCACAGCCCGACTTTACTTTGTTGCTATTTAAGCAATAAAATGCATAATGCACAAGACCTTTATACACATAAAAAACTTTGGTTGAGCTATTATAAGAAATAAAAAAGCTTCTTTTTACAATCTTTTTTAAGGCTTGCTTTAAATCATAAATCTCTTCATTTCCATAGGAGCTTTCAAAATTAACAGCCTGTAAAAGCTCATTAAATGTAAAGCTTTCTAAAAGTGCCGCTTTTATTAGCAGATTTTCCTCCTCCGCAGAAAAATTCTGGGATATATATGCACAAATGATTTCATTCACTGTTTGCAAAGCTAAATTTTCTCTTTCTTTCAGCCTTAAGTACATTATACACATAATAAAGCAGCCTTTTGATATTTCAAAAAGGCTTTTTGCCTGCACTTTGTCGATAATGGATTTTTGCTGTTCTGCAAGAAGTTTTATATCGTTTTCATCAAGAGAAAAATCATCGCTGCAGATAAAGTTTGCCTTTTTACCAACAGCTATTTTATCAAAAAAATCTATATAATCGCTTTCAAGCATTGCTATTATTCTAATATTGGAAGATAGCACTTCTAAGCACCGTGAAAGGTAAAAGGTATTTTTAAAATGAGGTAAAAACCTCTTGAACTTAAATATTACATAGCATTTTTTATCGGATTTAACGCTTGAAAATACATCCTTTAAATTGTCCTGATTATATTCACTATTTATAGAATACGATTTATTAAATCTGCTATCTATCTTTGTAAAAGCATTGCACATTTCATTATAAAAAGAATTTATCTCATTGAAATTATTTATATAATAAACATTTCCTCTGTCTTTTAAATAATAATCAATAACAAGGTGCATATAAAATCTGCTATCCTTTTCTACAACGGTTAAAGGACAATTATCGATATTATTTAATTTTTCCTGTAAAGCATCATGAATACGTGGCTTTTTAAAATTCATTATAATTTTCCACCACCCATATCAGTACCCAAAGCATTACCCTCCATTGGAGTTTCTTAGTACTTCTTTTATTTCTTCCCTTGAAAAGCTGTGCTTTTTATCGCAAAAATGACAGCTCAGCTCTATATTTTCCTGTGTGTCAGCAAGCTCCTGCAGGTCACTTTTACCTATGCTTATAAGTGCTTTTTTCATCCTTTGACGAGAGCAAGTGCATTTATATCCAACCTCCCAGCTATCCAGTATACTAGGATTGAGAGTGTCAAGTGCTTTGTTGACAATATCTTCAGGAGAAAAGCCCTTTTCCATCATTTCAGTAACTGACGTTATATTTTTTATATTATTTTCAACTATTCCAATAGCATCCTCATTTATAGGAGGAACAAGCTGTACTAAAAATCCACCGGCCTTTTTTATGCTCCAATCTCTGTCTACCAGAACACCAAGCCCGCAAACAGTAGGAATCTGTTCGCTAATTGCATAATATGCAGTAATATCATCGCCAATCTCTCCCGAAACCAATGGAATCTGTCCTACATACGGCTCTTTCAGTCCCATATCCTTTATTACTGATAAATAGCCATCCTTTCCCACACATCCACCTACATCAAGCTTTCCCTTTGAGTTTAATGGCAGCTGAACATTTGTATTTGCACAATAGCATTTTACATTTCCCATATAATCAGAAACAGCAATAATCATGCCGCAATGCCCTTTTCCATCTATTCTAAGTGTTAAAGAATCCTCTTTATTCTTTAATAAAGAACCCATCATTACAGCAGCAGTAGCAGTACGTCCTAAGGCAGCCGAAACAACCGGTGTTGTCCTATGAATTTTAAATATCTCATTAACTATATCAGTAGAATCAACTGCTATACAAAGCACGCTGCCATCTTCCGACAAAGCTCTAACTATCTTACCCATTTTATACCTTCCTCGCTAAAAAAACAAATTTTTCATTATCCTCTGATGCTTCTTTTTCTGTCAAATAGTCATAGCAGTTCAATATTTCAAACCCTGATTTTATCAAAAGCTCTTCTACTAGCTTAATGGGATATGCTGTTTCTGAAAAGCTTTCCTGATGCCTTATATATTTTCCCCGTTTTTCCACAAATAAATCAAGCATTATATCGACTCTATTGTTTTCTTCAAAATATTCATTCTGCCACGCACAAAAAACACCCTCAACATCATAAACGAAGGTGTTATCCCCTAAGACTTCTCTGTGCTTTTTTACACTGTTCATGTCAAATGCAAAAATCCCGCCCTTTTTCAAGGAATTAAAGACGCCGCAAAACGCCTTATTTAATTCACTTGCATTGCTAAGGTGATTTAGACTATCAAGCCCACAAATTACAGCGTCAAATTCATTATTAAAATACAAGCTGCACATATCACTTAGCAAAAGCCTTGTATTATTAAGCTGCTTTGCACTTGCCATTGAAAGCATATCGGTGGAAATATCAGCAGCTGTTAAGTCAAAATGTGACTTTTCACAAAGCTTAACAGTCAAATTTCCCGTACCACAGGCAAGGTCAAGCAAATTTCCCTGCTTCACCCCTTGCTTTTCAAAAAGAGATAAATAATAATCTGCAATTTTATCATAATCAATATTTTGCGTCAAACTATCATAATAAAGGGCAAAAGCTCCATAGCCCGCATTATTCATTTTCTGAATCTTCCTTGCTTTCAAGACGCTCAAAAATTATTTTATAGCCATCCTGCCCATAATTAAGCATACGATTTACACGGCTTATAGTTGCTGTGCTGGCACCGGTTTCAGTGACAATTTGATTATACACTTTATTCTGGCAAAGCAAGCGTGCTACGTGCAATCTTTGCGAAAAAGCCTTAAGCTCCTGCACTGTGCATAAATCCTCAAAAAAGCGGTAGCATTCATCAAGGGATTTCAGCTCCATAATAGCTTTAAAAAGATAATCCATTTTTTCGTCTTTTAGCTTATTGCTCATAAAAATACCCTCATTATTTTAAATAATAGCTGTTTTAATTAGTTTAAATCAATTTTAACACAATGAAGTGTAAAAGTCAACTACTTATAATAACAACAATTTAAAATTCTTTCAATAAAATCATCACAAAATCAATTAACTTAAGCTTTTGTTTAATTTAAAAGCATTTTCAATCATACCTAAGCGTTGTCATAAAATAATCTTGTTTAGTGTGCTTAAAACATTAAATAATTTTCTTGATTAAAATAAGCTTTCATGTTAAAATAATACTATAACTATTAAATAAATTCAAAAAAATATGTATATCAGGGGATTTTATGATTCAATTAGATGAAGTTAAACAACAGATAAACGCTTTATTGCCTGAATTAAATGAGCTTTCACAAGCTTTGAATTTAGAAAGTAAAAAGCTTAAAATCGATGAGCTTGAACAAAAAACAGCAGAACCAAATTTTTGGGACGACTCTGAAAATTCAAAAAAAATTCTTCAACAAATTAGCGAACTTAAAGGAAGTATTGAGGACTATAACAATTTGAAGCAAGGCATTGATGACACTTTAACAATGATAGAGCTGACACAGGAGGAGCAGGACGAAAGCCTTCTTCAAGAAGTAAAGGATATGAGCGAAAAGGTAATTTCTCAGCTGGAAAGATTAAAGCTCACTACTTTATTAACAGGAGAATATGACTCAAACAATGCTATTTTAACCTTTCATGCGGGTGCTGGTGGAACAGAGGCTCAGGATTGGGTTGAAATGCTGTATAGAATGTATAATAAATGGGCTGAAAAGCACGGCTTTAAAGTAGAAGTGCTAGATTATCTTGATGGTGAAGAGGCGGGCATAAAAAGTGCCTCTGTTTTAATTTCCGGATACAATGCCTATGGCTTTTTAAAGTCTGAAAACGGTGTGCATCGTCTTGTACGTGTATCGCCCTTTGATAGCTCGGGCAGAAGGCACACAAGCTTTGCAAGCGTTGAAGTTATGCCTGAAATTAATGATGACACCGGCATTGATATTCACCCTGATGATATTAAGATGGATGTTTTTAGAGCAAGCGGTGCAGGTGGTCAGCATGTAAATAAGACAAGCTCAGCAGTTCGTTTAACTCATATTCCAACGGGAATTGTAGCCTCATGCCAAACTCAAAGAAGTCAAGTACAAAACAGAGAATATGCTTTAAGAATGATTAAATCAAAGCTAATAGAAATAAAGGAACGTGAGCATCTTGACAAAATTTCCGATATTAAGGGCGAACAGCTGCAAATAGCTTGGGGTGCACAAATACGCTCATATGTATTTATGCCATATACTCTNGCAAAGGACCATAGAACGGGATTTGAAAACGGAAATATAAATGCAGTAATGGACGGTGAGCTTGACGGCTTTATTAATGCTTATTTGAAAGGGAAAAGTCGGGGGGATATTTAAATGCCTAGCTTCATAATAACAGNTTTTTATGGTACATCTTCAGAAAGCTTAATCAACTATGCAAGTAATTTAGGACACGATACTCATTTATTTAATAATGATAAACTGGAAAATGAAACTCAAATCATTAACACTATAAACTTAGGTAAAAATTTTATTTTTCAAGGCTTAAAAACAAAGATTTCAAATAACGCTGGAACTTCTTTTTGTAATCATCTTTATTATCATGGGCTAAAGCATATTTTTGAAAAAAAGTTAAATAGTAAAATAGTTTTTTTGCATATGCCTTTTGAAAAAAATATTACAGATATTGATGCATTTTTTAAAAAAATTATTAAAGGTATAGAATTGTTTAGTAGACAAAGCAATAATACTTTAAAACAAATAAATCAGAAAGTATATTAAAATATGTTAAATAAAAATCAAATTATAGAGCTAGATATAACTTCACTTACCAGTGAAGGCAGCGGACTAGGGAAATACAATGGTTTTGCGATATTTGTACCCTTTACAGCCATTGGCGACAAAATCTCTGCAAAAATATTAAAGGTAAAGACAAACTACGCTTATGCAAAGATAGAAAAAATCATTTCCCCGTCAAAAGACAGAATAGAAAATGATTGCCCCGTATTCACAAAATGTGGTGGCTGTCAGTTCAGACATTTAAGCTATGAAGCTGAAAAAAAAGCAAAAAATCAAATTATAATAGATGCATTTGAGCGTATAGGAAAAATCCGCGCTGAATTTATGCCATTTATTTCAAATGATATTACAGACGGATATAGAAACAAGGTTCAATTCCCTGTTTACAAAGATAAATCTGTTGTATACGGATTTTATGCACCATATTCTCACAGAATTGTCCCTATAAACGAATGTAAAATCCAGCCTAAAATTTTCAATCAAATTGCTGATTTCGTTACTAAATTCTGCACTGAAAACAAAATTTCTATATATAACGAGGAGAAGCATCATGGAGTTTTACGAAATATTTATATAAGGCAAGGTCATTACAGCAAGCAAATATGTGTTTGTCTAGTCGCTAGAAGGAATATACCGGAATTTAAGAAGCTTTCACATTTAATAACAAGGCACTTTGAAAACATAAATTCCATAGTAATTAACATAAACAAAGCAAATACAAATGTTATTTTAGGAGAAGAAGAAATCGTGCTTTATGGTTCTGAAACAATAAGCGATAAAATGTGCAATAATATTGTAGAAATTTCTCCAAAATCATTTTATCAAGTAAACACAAAATCTGCCGAGCTATTATATTCTACTGCTAAAACTCTTGCTTTACAAAATCGTGAAAGCTTAGGCAATGTGCTAGAGCTATACTGTGGAATAGGCACTATCGGAATGGCATTTGCTGATTGTTCTACCAAAGTTATTGGAGTTGAAATAGTTCCACAAGCTATTGAAAATGCAAGAAGAAATGCAAAAGCAAACAGCATAAACAACATCGAATTTTTTTGTGGAGATGCTGAGCAATTTATAAAAAACTTTTCATCAAGCATAGACACAATAATCATTGACCCACCACGAAAAGGCTGTTCAGCCGAAACCTTAAACTCAATTTGCCGTCTATCCCCCGAACAAATCATTATGATTTCATGCAACCCATCAACTGCCGCAAGAGATTGTAAAATCTTAAGTGATAGCGGCTATAAAATCACCAAAATCGCAGGAGTGGATTTGTTTCCGAGGACAAGGCACGTTGAGNCGGTAGTATTGATGTCAAGGGTGGATAAATAAGAATGTAAAAGTGCTTGATATAAAGGGATTTCCATGATTTTGAACTTGCATTCAACCTGATTTCAAGGCTTGAAAATATTTGTTGTAAGAACATATCTAAAACCTCAAAAATGCAGGGTTGAGTGGACATTATTACTATTTGCCTACTGAGTTGATGATATAGATGTTAAAAGGGTGGCGAGTGGATAATATTACTGTAAAATAAGTGGAGGGTTGACAAAATTACTGTAGCAAAAATAGAAGGTATAATGTTAGAATTAGACTAACCATCTTATTGGATATTAATTGGAAAGATANTTAGCCAAATGTTTTTTAGTAAGACAAATTTGAATTTGGAAGAAAGGATATATCATGAAATATTTGACAAAGGAATGGTACGAATTATGTCAGCAGACCGGACTTCATTTTGGTATGAGAGTACATAACGGTGCTGAGGGTTATGACGAAGCTCTCTATTTGCGGCTATATAAAAGAAAAGAGAAAAAATTTGTAAAAATGCAGCGTGAGGTTTACGATGTTGACCCTCGTTTTATGTTGGAACAAGATGGATCCACACTCGTACCTCTTGATAAATTTGCAAATGGAGAAGTAATAAACGAAGAGGATAAAGTGGTTTATCATATGTCGCCCGAAGAAAAAGATAGCATTCAGAAACTGATAAAGGAGTATGATATTCGTCCACCGTTCGATGAGAAAAAATGCAGAGAAGAATTTAGCTCAATTCAGGAAATGGCAAAAAAAGAAAATGTTGATAGACTGCCTCATGAACTTTATCAACAAATTGCAGATGTGCGGGTTTTCTCCTTGGGTTACTGTACCAAGGAAATTCTAAGTCAGCTGAAAGATCTCAGTAAAGAGAACGAAAAGAAAATGAACCGGGTTTTAAATGAGTATTCTAAAGCACAGCAGGAGGAGAACATTCCTCAAATCATTAGAGAAAGATTTGGTTTTCACGATTGCGAGGTGACAGAGTTTACAGTTGGTAAAAAGGATGTTGTCATGCGCCTAGATACACGCGGAGGATTCACCAATTTTAATATGATTACTTTTGTAGCATCTGAAATTATAAAACAGGAAGGGCACATTGTGGGAAGTACTTGGCTTTATGAAGAGCTGTATCGTATGGAAAACGGTTATGAGGCACATATACTTTTTGCAGGCGAAGGAATGCCTGAGCTTATTATTCGTTGCAATGATATAATTATCGAAGAAAAATGAAGGGGTTTTAGATGAAAAAGCCATTATTAAATTAAAATTTTTCTGGTAAATTAATATAGCAATCTCGAGGAGGTGCGCTATGACTTACAATCCAAAAATACATTTTATACCTGCAAAACCTCCAAAGAGAGAGAAACGGGTCGGTATTTATTGCCGTGTAAGTACAAATGATGCTGAACAATTAAATAGTCTTGCAGTTCAAGTATCTGCATTGACAAGGTTAACCGCTTCTACACCACAGTGGTTACTTGTTGATGTCTATATTGATATTGCATCAAGCAAAACCGGATCATCGCGAAAAGAGTTTGCTCGTATGTTGGATGATTGTAAATCTAAAAAGTTAGAAATTATCATAACTAAAAGTATCAGCAGATTTGGCAGGGATACAGTTGAAGCATTAGAGGCATTAAGACTAATGAGGGATTCTGGTGTTCGGGTAATTTTTGAACAGGAAGTACTTGATACAGCAGATACCGACAGTGAACTTATGGTTTCTATTGTAGAGTCTTTTGCTCAAGCTGAAAATGAGTCCAGAAGTGACAATATCAAATGGGGTCTTAAACAAAAAGCGGCAAGTGGCACTTCAAAGCTTTATGACCGAAAATGTTACGGTTATGACCAGGATGAGGATGGTAGGCTTATTATCAATGAAGATGAAGCCCCAAATGTTCGGAAGATTTTTAAATGCTACCTTGAGGGTAAAAGTATTCTTGGCATTATGAAAGAATTAGAGAAGCATGGCATAAAGTCACCAACAGAAAAAGTAAAATGGCCCAAGCGCACAATTGATGTGCTCCTAAGCAATGAAAAATATACTGGTAATGTGCGGCTGTTTGATTCTGAAAAGAGAGAAGTTCAATACCTCTCTGAAAATAACCACCCAGCAATTATATCTGCTGAAACATTTCAAGCGGTGCAAATTGAGAAGGCGAAACGCAGCAATGTGAATAAGAGCAAAGATGGAACACAACGGAAGAGTAAAAAGTATAGCTCAAAAAAATAGCCTAATTGAAAAGATAAACCTCGACAAGACGAAATTACTGTTAAACCCTCATAGAATAGGGATTTTACAAAGGTTTGTTAAGTGTCAAAAACAGCCTAACTTTCACATGT
>JGI24708J26588_10000173_pt1 | contig 49734 bp, 44 predicted proteins | sample BioPla1DNA2_FD_26588 | JGI IMG/M metagenome (IMG submission 26588) | reverse complement strand
GCACCTTCAGCGGTCTGAATTAAGGAAATGCCATCCTGAGCATTCCGAGCAGCTTGCTTCAAACCACGAATTTGCCCTCTCATCTTTTCGGAGATAGCCAAGCCAGCAGCGTCATCACCAGCACGGTTAATTCTCATACCGCTGGAGAGTCTCTCCATGGACTTGCTACTGTTGGTTTGATTGATACCCAACTGCCTGTGGGCGTTTAACGCCATGATGTTGTTGTTAATTCTCATTCTGTTTACCTCCTTGTGGTAAATACATTTTTGAAAACATCCTTGTTTTCATTGGACCTTGAGATGATCAGTCTCATTTGGTCCGAAACAATAAGCAACGGCCACTTGCTTACTATCCTTACTACCTATATCGACCTGTCCGAAAAATACTTTAATCCCCTTTTTGAAAAATTTCCGTTTTGATCAACACGAGAGTAATCAAAACTAGCAGCCCATTGTTTTGTACCCATTGANAGCCGTTTGGAGCTCTAAGCGATATTCGCCGTTTAGTCATACGCAGCATTGATTGATCTGAACGACCTGCTAAACATGCTCTCCGTACTGACACTACTGTGAGTCGTGCCGTTTTGGTTATGAAGGATGTTGTACTGCATCCTTCCCCACTGCGTGGTATAATAACCCTAAGCAATTAGGAAAGGTTGGGATTGTGTGGCCCATTTAGAATTGGTTGTTCCCACCGATTTTGGTCTAGAAGGTATCACCGGCGGAGAGTTACGCAGGTTAGGTTATGAGGATGTGTCGGTCGAAAACGGCCGAGTGACTTTCTCCGGCACCGAAGAGGACATCTGCAGAGCAAACTTTTGGCTTCGCACAGGCTCCCGGGTGCGGATCAAGGTAGGGGAATTTGAGGCAACTACCTTTGACGAGCTTTTTGATAGGACAAAGGCCCTGCCTTGGGCAGATTTTCTGCCCAAAAACGCCAGGTTCCCGGTGGAAGGCCGTTCGGTGCAGTCAACCCTCTTCAGCGTTTCAGACTGCCAAACGATAGTAAAAAAGGCAATCGTGGAAAGCCTGAAGGAAAAGCACAAACTGAACTGGTTTCCGGAAGATGGGCCGCTCATGAAAATTGAGGTGTCCTTACTGAAGGACGTGGCCACCCTGACCATAGATACAACCGGCCCCGGCCTTCACCAGCGCGGTTACCGCGCGGTAGGCGGAGGAGCACCCTTAAAGGAAACACTAGCGGCTGCTCTATTGCTTATCGCCCGTTGGTACCCGGACATTGCCCTAATTGATCCCTTCTGCGGCTCAGGCACCATCCCCATCGAAGCCGCCCTGATGGGCCACAACATAGCTCCTGGCCTGAGCAGAGGGTTTGCCGCCGAGGAGTGGCCAACTATTCCTGCTGAGTTATGGCAGAAGGCACGGGAGGAAGCTCGGGATTTAATCAAGGATGAAAGACCCGACTACATAATCGGCACCGATATCGACCCCAGGGCACTCCGCATCGCCCGCAGCAATGCAGAAAAGGCGGGAGTTGCTGATTCCATCCACTTCCAGCAGTCAGATGTGAAGGATGTGCAGAGCAGTAAAAAATACGGGAAGTTGATCACCAACCCGCCCTACGGAGAGCGGTTGGGTGAAATGAATGAACTCCATGACCTCTACGGAGAGCTTGGCCGTTTAAAACGGGAGTTGGACACCTGGTCCTTTTACGTCCTGACCTCTTACCCCTACTTAGAAAGGGCCATGGGCGGGCCTGCCACTAAGCGTCGCAAACTCTACAACGGGACAATCGAAACCCAATACTACCAATATTTCGGACCACCACCTCCGAAGCGAAATAGTTAAACAGATGTGAAACAGCCGTCCTGCGGGACGGCTGTTTGATCTATCTTTATCTTTTTCTTTATCTCTATCTCTCTTTCTCTTTCTGTTTCTGTCTCTGTCTATGTCTCCATTTTACGCTTTATCTACAGCGTATCCAAGAACGAGCCTATACGCCTTAGGGCCTCCTGAATGTCAGCAATGGAGTAGGCGTAGGAACAGCGGATAAACCCTTCGCCGCTGTCGCCGAAGGCCGAGCCAGGTACGACAGCCACCTTTTCAGCCTCAAGCAGCCTGTTGGCGAACTCATCTGAGCTTAAGCCGGTGTCAGAAATGCGGGGGAAGCAGTAAAAGGCGCCTTGGGGCTCAAAGCAGGAAAGTCCCAAGGCTCTGAAGCCATTCACTATCACTTTCCTCCGTTTATCATACTCCACCACCATTTCCCTCACCGCATCCCAGCCGTTTTCTAAGGCCTCAATAGCCGCCCATTGGGCGGTGGTGGGAGCACACATAATCACGTATTGATGAATCTTTTTCATGGCCCCAATCAACTCGTTTGGCCCGCAGGCATAGCCTAAACGCCAGCCCGTCATGGAAAAGGCCTTGGAGAAACCGCTGATGAGTAAGGTCCGTTCTGCCATCCCAGGTAAGGACGCAATTGATGTGTGTTTGATCCCGTAGACCAGCTCAGCATACACTTCATCGGAAATAACTAGGATGTCGTGCTGACGCAGAACTTCCGCGATCTCCTTTAGATCCTGCTCCTCCATGACCGCACCGGTGGGGTTGTTGGGATAGCAGAAAATGATGGCCTTGGTTTTGGGGGTTATCCTTTCCTTAATCACATCCGCAGTGAGTCTAAAATTGTCCTTTTCAAAGGTAGGCACGGGTACGACTTTAGCTCCCGCCATGTAAGCGGTAGGGCCGTAAGAAACGTAAGTTGGCTCAGGCACAAGCACCTCATCACCGGGGGAGACAATTGCCCGGAGGGCAATATCCACCGCTTCGCTCGCTCCCACTGTCACGAGGATCTGTTCCTCGGGATCGTACTCCAGCTTAAAACGGTTGGCCAAGTACCTGCTGATCGCTTGGCGCAGCTCCACAAGGCCCACATTGGCAGTGTAGGCGGTACCCCTCTCACGCATTGAATCTATGCCAGCCTGCAAAATATTGGCGGGCGTAGGAAAATCGGGTTCGCCTATGCCGAGGGACACTACCCCTTCCATCGTGGCAGCAATATCGAAGAACTTGCGGATCCCCGAGGGTTTTATGTCTTGCACCCGCTGGTTTAACATCTTTTTAATCATTAAACCGGCCACCTTTCGTTTCTTAATCATAAATACATATTCTGCAAACATCTCCCAATTCCTTGATAAAGAGTTGTATTGTTGTTAGCAGAATAATCCGACTTTTAATCGGATGGCTCTTCCTGGTTAGCTTTTCAGCACCACCACTAGATCTATTCGACTGTTTCTTCCAGCCTTGTGGGATCGCCCCAATAAACTAAGAAGATACCGCCTAGGGTTAAAAGGCTTCCCGCCACTTCCAAGAGTGCGGGCACTTCTTTGAGAATTAGGACAGCAAACAGACTAGCGCCTAAGGGTTCCCCTAGGATCACCACACTGACCATGGTTGCAGGCAGATACTTCAGCGCCCAGTTTAGGCTGTTGTGGCCCAAAACGGTGGGGATAAAGGCTAGGGAGAGAAAGATAAGCCAGGTATTGGACTCGTAACCTGTAAAGGGGGTGCGGGTGAACAGCATAAAGATCCCCAACANAAGGCTGCTGCTGCCGTAGACTAGGCTTGAGTAAAGGGCTAATGGTAAATCGCGCCTGAGGCGCCGGCCCACGAGGAAGTAAAAGGCCATCATAATCGCCCCGGCTACTGCCAAGAGGTTACCTACCAGACGGGACTGGCCGCCTTCAGATTGGGTGAATACAACCACAACTGAACCGATTAGGGCCAAGGCCAAGCCCAGCCACATCGTTTTTGTCGGTTTTTCCCTGAGTAAAAAGACAGAAAGGAGAAAGACCCAGAGAGGCTGGGTAGTCACCAACACTACTGAAGAAGCTACCGAGGTTTTTTCTAGGGAAGTCATCCAAAAGAGAAAATGGAGGGCAAGGAAAATGCCCCCCGCAAGAGTCGTTAAAAGAGTTTTTCTACCAATTTTTACCACTCTGTTCTGCCCTACTGCCCAAGGTGCCAGCATGAGCGCGGCAAAGAGCAGGCGGTAAAAGGCGATAGCTGCCGGCTCAGCTGCGGCCAGCCGGATCAAAACGGCCGAAGTGGAGATAGCTGCCACTCCGCCCAGTAGAACCAGATTGATAAAACTCCGCTTCACTCCCCCACCCCTGCCTAATAAAGCCGTTCCATCAGCTTCAAATCAAAACCAATCTCCCGCATCTGCTCCGCATTGAGAATCTCCCCTTCAGGCGGTCGCACCTTTAACACTAGGGCAATAGCCTTCTGGTTTACCTGCTGTCGGTACTGAATGCGGTTCATTTCGATCTCGACGCCCAATACCTCACTTAAGACTGCCGCGCTGGCCGCATGGCCCACCGCGGAAACAAAACCGTGCCGCGCAATCAATTCCCGCCCTTCCTCCGGAGTTAGATCGGAAATGCGGTATAGGCCGTTACTGGTACAGACTAACCCGTTAAAAATGGCAACTGGTAAATTGGCCACTGCCTTACCCCCTCTGCCGTAAGTACTCCTTGAGTAGCGCGGCTACCGTAGTTAAGGCCACTGTGTTAAAGCCTCCCTCCGGTACAATCAAATCCGCGTATTTCTTCGACGGTTCCACATACGCCTCGTGCATGGGCTTCACCGTTTTTAAGTACTGGGTCTGGACCGAATCTAACGTCCTGCCCCGCTCCTTCACGTCTCTGATCAGGCGGCGCAGCACCCGTACATCGGGATCGTTATCAACAAAAATCTTGAGATCAAACAGCCTGCGCAGCTCGGGATTGGCCAAAACCAAGATACCCTCCACGATCACAATGGGCACAGGCTCAACCTTAATCACATCTTGACTGCGGGTGTAAGCGGCAAAATCATAAACGGGTACCTCGATGCTCTCCCCCCGGCGCAGTGNCTTTAAGTGTTCAATTAGGAGGCTGTCTTCAAAGGAGTCCGGGTGATCGTAGTTAATCTTAACCCTTTCTTCAAAGCTCAACTCCGAAAAGGATGCGTAATATGAGTCCTGGGTAATTATCACTGCCTGGGTTGGCACGAGTTTACTCAAAGCCTTAGCAAAGGTTGTCTTACCTGAGCCGGTACCACCTGCTACCCCCACAATCATCATCTCAGCCACCAACTTTCCCGCTTATTCCGCCAAATATCCCGCCTGGCGCAGGCCGGCGTGGATCTGCTCCATCGTTTCCGTATCCGCTGCTTCCACCGTATGGAGATGGTAACCTCCGGTTAAGACCAAAAGGGGCTCTGCCTTGTGTTCTGTCAAACTGCGGAGGAACTGCTCCACATCGTCTTCTGTCATAATCTGCAGATTACCCCTCAGTTCACCGTAGACGGGATGCTCCACCGTCACGTCAACCACAGTGCCCCCGAGACGTACTATCAAAAAGAGTTCAGCTGCAATCTCAGTCCGCTCTCCGCTGTGGCGGACAGCAAAGGTCCTCCGCAGGGGAGCCTCTCCGGAGCTTTTGAAAAGGATATACCCCCGGGGAGTTGCAATTATTTCTTCACCCCGGGCCCGCAGTACCGCTACGTCACCCACAATTATCTGGCGCGTCACACCGAAACGGGCACTGAGTTCCGCCCCGGTTATGGGCTTTTCGGCTGCCTGTAACAGCTTCACAATCTCGGATCTCCGCTTTTCCTGACCCATACTATTAACCTCCCCACCCCTTGCTAAGAACCTAACAATGGTGTATTATACAGGTGTATATACAGGTGTTAAGTCAGGAGTGATCGAATGCGTCTCACGGTGAAAGAACTACTCTATGGGGCACTGCTCACAGCTGTTGCCTTAGCCATCCCCTTAGCCTTTCAGGGCTGGCTGCAAATTGCCATACCGCCCTTTTCAGCCACATTAGGCAGTCACCTGCCTTCCCTTCTGGCCATGTCCATCAGTCCCTGGGTAGCGGCTCTGGTAGGCCTAGGCTCCACCCTAGGTTTTCTGGTGACGCTGGGGCCCATTGTTGCGGCCCGGGCCTTTATCCACGTGTTCTTCGGGGTAATAGGCGCCCACCTCTACCGCAGAGGCCTAAAGTTCTGGCAGGTGTTACTACTCGTCCTACCCATCCACGCCCTGGGAGAAGCTTTGATCACCATGCCCTTCGGCTTTGATTTCTACCAAGCACTAGTAGTGGTCGGTATCGGTACCGCACTGCACCACATTCTGGACAGCGGATTGACTTTAGTGCTATACCGCAGCCTAGTAAGGGCAGGCGTGCCCCTCCAGAAAACCGCCTCAAGCAAAGGCGTTGTGGGCACGCTCTAGCGTTTCGATAATGTTCAACTGCTGGGGACAGACCTCTTCGCATTGCCCGCAGGCGATGCAGCGTCCAGCGTCCTCAGCTTTTTTGATCATGTTTTCATACTGCCAGCGCATGGAATCAAAGGCGTTATAAACACTGGCATCGTTAAACAGCCTGAACACCCTGGGTATGGCCACACCCTGCGGACAGGGCAGGCAGTAACGGCAGTCGGTGCAGAGAATCTGGATCCGCTCCAAAAAGGCTGCCTTCGCTTTTTCAATAACTGCCAGTTCTGCTTCACTCAGAGCATTGGGCAGAGCACTGTCTAACGTATTAATATTCTCCTGAACTTGATCCAGTGTACCCATGCCGCTTAAAATGAGACTGACCTCCGGCTGGTTGGCGAGCCATCTAAAGGCCCAAGCGGCAGCCGTCCTCTTTTCAGGCGCCTGATCAAACACTTCCTGCACTTGGGGCGGAATGTTCTTAACCAGACTACCGCCACGGAGCGGTTCCATAATAATCACGCCCAGACCCTTATCTGCAGCGTATTTCAGCCCCTCTTTCCCTGCTTGGTAATCCTCGTCCATGTAGTTGTATTGGATCTGGCAGAACTCCCAGTCGTAACCGTCTACTATCTCTTTAAAGGCGGAAAGCTCATCATGGAAGGAAAAGCCCACGTGCCTAATGCGGCCGTCTTGCTTGGCCTTTTCAATAAATTCCAACACGTTCAGTTTCTTCGCCTGATGCCAGGTTTCCCGATTTAGGGCATGGAGCAGGTAAAAGTCAATGTAATCCACATTCAAGCGCTCCAGCTGTTCGTTTAGGATCCGTTCACAGTCTTCCGACTCCTTCACCATCCACATGGGGAGTTTATCGGCAATAAAGACTTTTTCCCGGTAGCCGTCCTGCAGGGCTTTACCCAGGACAACTTCNCTCTTGCCTCCGTGGTAGTTGTAAGCGGTATCGACGTAATTAATGCCGTTATCAATGCCGTAACGAATTATCCGGATCGCCTCAGCCTCATCCACTTCGCCCCCTGGCAGCGTGGGCAGACGCATACAGCCGAATCCCAGCAGCGATACATCTTGATTTGGTTTTCCTAATCTGCGTTTTTGCACCACATTCACCTCTCTAGGAATAATTCTAAGCGGAAGAATCTTTCCCTGCCCGGTTGCAATTTATATCAGGGATGCGCCAGTCAATGGGCGNGAAGCCATTCTCCTCTAAGAATTTATTAGCCCGGGAAAAATGACGGCACCCAAAGAAGCCCCGGTTAGCAGAAAGGGGGCTCGGGTGTGCCGCCTTTAAGACTAAATGCTTTTTGTTAGAAAGTAAAGCCCCTTTGCTCTGGGCATGCCTGCCCCAGAGCAAAAAGACGATGGGATCGTCTTTAGCGTTAAGCTTTTCAATCACTGCAGTGGTAAAATCCTCCCAGCCCCTTCCCCGGTGGGAAGCGGCTTGACCTGCCCTGACGGTGAGCACTGTGTTGAGCAGTAAAACGCCCTGCTTCGCCCAGGGTATCAAATACCCATTGTTGGGCAGGGGGATCCCCAAATCTCTATTCAACTCCTTGAATATGTTCAGCAAGGAAGGTGGGCTTGGTACCCCCGGTTTCACCGAAAAAGCCAAGCCATGGGCCTGGTTTGGCCCGTGGTAAGGGTCTTGGCCCAAAATAACTACCCTGACATTTGCGTAAGGGGTTGTACGGAGGGCGGTGAAAATATCCCACTTATCGGGATAGATGATCCTAGTCCTGTATTCCTCCAGGAGAAACTGCCTCAGCTTAAGATAGTAATCCTGCCTAAACTGATCTCCAATTACCCCATCCCAATCATTACCTAAGCGGACTACTGCCATTTGGGAGCCCCCTTGAGTTGGAGGAGCTGCTGATACACACTCTCCGCCCCTTCTTCCCCGTTGCTGAGCAGGATCGCAAGCTCTCCGCCCGTGAGCTTGCCCGCCAAGAACACTCTACAGCCAGGAGCAGTGCCCCGCACCTCGTACCAGCCACCCGGTTTGGCATAGCGTTCCAAAAGCAGTGTGCGGTTTTCAGTGTTGAGAAGCTCCCCTGCCTGCAGCACCAGCCAGAAACGGTGTAGATCGTGGGCAGTGGAAAAAAGCTGGGGTTCCAATCCTTCCCTGAGAATAGCATAAACGTTTTCCACTTCCGCTCCCGAACTGGTATATGTATAACCACTGGCTGCCCGTGCGGGCAGGTGGTCTAAGTAGTAAAAGGCGGTTTGGCTCAGTCCAGCCGGACGCAGCACTTCTTCCCTCACAACTTCCCAGGTGCGTTTGCCAGTCAGTTCTGCCAGCTTTTCNCCAAGTTCTGGGCTGTCCAGGTCAAGATCCCCGGGCTTAACCGCACCCCGTTCAATCAGCCGTAGGGCAGCTGCCTCTTCGAAGAAATGACGGGCCGAACCCAAGTTAAAGGCAGTAAAGAACGTGTTTTTGATCTTGTAGCGCCTGTTGGCATAGCCATAGCTAGCCCGCAGTTCTGCCTCTGCCCCCTGTGCTGCTTGAAAGACACCGGCGAAGTTCTCTTCCACATGAACTTCCTTTAAATCGGCAGACCAGGTGCTCCGCACCTCTTTACCCCGGAGCACAAAAACTTCATCCAGCTTGGGCACAGTAACCGGGACGTGCAGTTCTTTGCGGATTAATTCGGCAAAACCATGGCAGGCCTCGGGCTCGCCGTGGGTGACAAACACCCGGCCGATATGGCGAAAGCGCTTAAGCCAGTTCATGAGCGCCTCTTGGTCCCCATGGGCAGAGAACCCACTGATGGTATCCACACTGGCCCAGACCCTAATGCGCTCCCCGTGGATGCGCACTTCTTCCGCCCGGTCCTGCAGGCGCCGACCCAGGGTACCCACTGCCTGATAGCCAACAAGCAGGACCCCCGCTTCCCTGCGCCAAAGGTTGTGTTTCAAATGATGCTTGATCCTACCAGCATCGGCCATTCCGCTGCCGGCAATAATTATCACCCCGCCTGTAATGGAGTTGAGGGCGATGGACTCTTCGACGCTCTCGGTGTAGTGCAGGCCGGGGAACTCAAAGGGCGAACGCCCTTCCCGCAGCATGCTGCGGGTCTCGTAATCAAAAACTTGGGCATGGCTTTGATAAACCTCCGTTGCCGCGGTAGCCAACGGGCTGTCCACATACACCGTCAAAGGGGGAACATCGCCCCGATCCTGCAGCACCCGTAATGCGTAGAGCAGATCCTGCGTCCGCCCCACCGCAAAGGAGGGGATCAANAGATTGCCTCCCCGCCGCAGGGTATCGTTCACCACCTGGGCCAGGTGGGTAAAACGCTCGTCCCGCTTTTCATGCAGCCTGGTACCGTAGGTAGATTCGATGATTAAATAATCCGCTTCGGCAATAAAGGTGGGGTCTTGAATAATGGGCTGATCCAGGCCCCCCAAGTCACCGGAAAAGACAAACTTGCTTGTCTCCCCGTTTTCCGTAACCCACAGCTCCACAATGGCCGCACCTAGAATGTGCCCCGCGTCGCGCATGCGGAGCCGCAAACCGGGCAGCACAGTAACCTCCTCATCGTACACCATCCGCCTGAACTGCCCTTGGGTGTTTAAAGCGTCCTCGACCGTGTAAATGGGAGCAAGGAGGGGTTTACCCTGCCGACGCAGTTTGCGATTTTTCCGCTCCACCTCAGTCTCCTGGATATGCCCCGAATCGGCCAGCATAACCCGGCACAAATCGGCAGTTACCCCGGTGGNGTAGATGGGCCCATGGAAGCCCCGTTTCACCAACTTGGGCAGAAGCCCACTGTGGTCAATATGGGCATGGGTGAGAATAACAGCATCGATCTCCCGCGGTGAATAGGGAAAATCTCCGTAGTTGCGCTGTTTCAACTCCTCCGGACCGTGGAACATCCCGCAGTCAATAAGTACCTGATACTGATCAAATGAGAGCAAATAAGAGGAGCCGCTCGTTGTCTCCGCCGCTCCCAAAAACTGCAGCTGCATTGGTTCGCCCCCTTCTAGACTGGTCTTGTGCGGTTACGGTATTAAATCTTCGTAAAACGCCAGCCAAAATCCTGCCTAAAGGGGGAAATGGTGAAGAAAGGAACGATTTTCTAAGTCCCAGACTCGGTTCTAAGGCAGCGTACAATTTCCTCCGCCACTTGGTCTGGCGTAAGGTGATCGGTGGCNATTTCAACCTTCGCAGCGGCCTGGTAGGCGGCTTCCCTTTGGGCCAACAGCTTCCCGATTCTCTCCACTGATGCATCTGGGCCCAGTAGAGGTCTACTCAAATCCCCTGCTAGCCGCTGGGCAATAGTTTCAGGTTCTGCGGTNAGAAGAATTAGGACACCCTTTTCCCGCAGGGCCCGGACATTCTCTGGGTCGAGCACAGCCCCTCCTCCGGTGGCCAGAACAAGTCCACGTTTTTGAGCCAGGCTGCGGATCGCTTCTTTCTCCAATTTGCGAAAGGCTGCTTCACCTTTTGCGGCAAAAAACTCGGTGATGGAAACACCGAGTTTCNCTTCTAGAAGCTCATCTAGATCGACAAACTCCCTCTTTAGTCTAAGTGCCAGTTCTCTACCCACAGACGTCTTCCCCACACCCATAAAGCCCATGAGCACTATATTCCGCTTCACTTTTCCGCCCCCCGCATTTCAAACACCGCGTACAGGGCTAACAGGTATGACCTGACACCAAAGCCGCTGATCTGACCAACGCAGACCGGGGCAATGACCGATTTATGGCGGAACTCTTCCCTGGCTTGAATGTTGCTTAGGTGTACCTCAATGGTGGGGATCTCCACAGCAGCCAATGCATCCCTCAGGGCGTAGCTGTAATGACTGAAGGCACCCGGGTTGAAGATGATCCAGTCGTAGGCACCTACCGCCTGATGGATCTTTTCGATCAGAACCCCTTCCCGGTTGGACTGGGCGAAACTCACTTCAATGCCCAACTGGTTGCCCAGGGAGGCGATCTCTTCGTTAATCTGATCCAGTGTCATGTAACCGTAGATTTCNGGTTCGCGCTGCCCCAAAAGGTTCAAATTGGGGCCGTGGAGTACTAAGACCTTGGTCATTTCTGTACCTCCTTAGCCATAACAGCCAGGATTTCTTCTCCCATTTCAGGGGAAGCCTTCCGCCCCTGCCAAATCTCCTGGGAGCGAATTCCCTGATAAACCAGCATGGGCAGGCCGTTCTCCACTAGACACCCTGCCTGTTCTGCCTGCTGCAGGAGCAGACTGCGGGCGGGGTTGTAGTTCAAGTCATAAACAAGTTCCGCGCCTTCCAAATAGCTGGGATGGATGGGCGAATGGCCCACCAATGGGGGCATGCCCACCGGTGTGGCGTTCACAATCATCTCATACTTCTGCCTGGGTATCCGCTCGATGTTGCATACTTCCGAATCCACATTGGGAAAGCGTTTGTCTAAATACAATTTTAACTGGTAAGCGGTCTCCACTTCCCGGTTGGCAATGGTGAANGAGCAGCCTAATCTAGCAAGCTCCAAGGCAACCGTGTAGGCGGCACCGCCCGCACCAAGGATCAAGATGTGTTTGTCCGTGGCGTCGTAATCTAGACGTTCCAGGCCCGCCATAAAGCCCACACCGTCTGTATTATACCCAATCAAGCGTCCGTCTTCGTTTTTTACCGTGTTCACTGCAGAAAAGATCTCGGCACTGAGATCCAGTTCGTCTAGGAGGGGAATAATCTCCTTTTTGTGGGGAGATGTGACGTTAAAGCCGGCAAAGTTGCGCCTAAACATCTCTACCCCCACTGCCAGCTCGCTAGGAAGTACTTCCCAAGCGATGTAGGTATGGGGAAGAGCCCAGGCGGTGAAGATCAGTTTGTGTAGAAACGGTGAATAGGTATGTTCTAAGGGATAACCAATCAAGGCATATGCTTTCATTTTCTCACCCCACTATTAACCCTGCCCAGGTTTCTTGAAAGCCTGGAAAGGAAAGATCTAGCAACCCGCCCGATTCTGTTTTGGCCAAGCCCCCACTGATTAGGGACACCACTTCCCAGGCCAGGGCCAGGCGGTGATCACCATAGTTCTCAAGGAAACCACTACCCAGCTTAGTGGGTCCGGTAATCTCCAAACCGTCCGGCAGCTCAGTAATATTGGCCCCAATCTTATTCAGCTCCCGGGCGAGATTCGCTAGGCGGTCAGACTCCTTGCTCCTGAGTTCTGCCGCATTTCGGATAATCGTTGTACCTTCCGCCTGGGTTGCCACAACGGCTAGAATAGGTATTTCATCCACCAAACGAGGAATGATCGCCCCTTCCACCGTCGCAGCTGCCAGCTCGTCTGCACCGCGGACAACGACAGTACCGAAGGGTTCGCCCCCCACTTCCTGCAGATCCACAATCTCAACTAAGGCACCCATCTGTCCCAGCACTTCGAGGAAGCCAAGCCGGGTTGGATTGAGCCCAACGTTTTCCACAACAAGCTCAGAACCTGGCAAAAGAACGGCTGCCCCGATCAAAAAGGCAGCAGCAGATAAGTCGCCGGGAATGTATACTTCCCGGCCTTCCAAAGGAGTGCCGCCCGTGATTTGAATGGTCCCCTCGATGCGGCGCAGTTGGGCGCCGCTTTCCTTGAGCATACGTTCGGTGTGATCCCTTGACTGCACAGGTTCAACAATCTGGCTTGTCCCTTCTGCCTGCAGAGCAGCAAAGAGAATTGCCGATTTGACCTGGGCGTGGGGTATGGGCAGCTCATAGCGGATCCCCTTGAGTCCGCCGCCCCGGATGGTAAGGGGCGCCAGATTACTGCCCGCAGCACCGTACATATCCGCGCCCATCTTGCGCAGTGGATCAATGATGGCACCCATGGGACGGCTGCGCAGGGATGGTCCACCATCCAGGAAACTCAAGAAGTCCTGGCCGGCCAGTACACCGGCCAGCATGCGCAGGGTAGCCCCCGATTCATTACAAAAGAGCACTTCTTCCGTCCTGTCCAGACGAAAGCCGCGCCCTTCCACATGCCAAGCTTCCTTATTTTTGTGGATGGAAACGCCCAGCTGCGCCAAACAGCGCCTGGTACATGAACAATCCAGACCTTCGTTTAACCCATGAATAACTGAAGGCCCATGGCTGAGGCTGCTGATAATAAGAGCCCGATGGGAAATGGCCTTGTCCCCGGGCACCACAGTGCGACCCAGCAATTTCATTGCGTTTCCCCCCTGCGAGATTACCACGGGCGATAGAATCGCATCGCTTCTATTACCTATTTTACCCAACTTTGGATCTATTTGTCAATTAAACCCAAGCTGAGCGGCTAGTAGGCTCAGCCTTGACTCCGGTAAAGCATCCGCCACACGCCCAGAGTAAAGAAAACAAGGGCAGTAACCACAAGGATGAGTAAACTCACCCAGGGACTGACCGCGCTGTCGCCGAACCTGAAAACCACACCCATCATGGTCTGAAACTCCTCGAGCACAGCGCCGGGAGCCCCAGCAAAGGCCAGATTCATGGGCACCTCCATCAAAACCTGCCGGAACAAACATGCGGCATGGGAGATGGGAAAGAGTTTGATCGCAGTTTGGACGGACGGGGGCAGAACCCCTAGGGGAACGTAAATACCCATCAAAAAGCCGATCAGAGTCCCCACCACAGTACTAGCCACACCAAAGGCGNTCTGGGTTTTGAAAAACGAGACTAGGAAAAAGAGTATGGCTCCGCTCACAGTGGTGGAGAGGAGAATAAGGCCAAGGACCTTGACAAGGCCTGCAATTGGCAGGATGCTGCCGCCGTTAGCAACGATGTAAAGTTCAGTTAGAAGCAGAGCAACCAAGCCCATAACCACTCCCACCGTGAGGGTAGAAAGGAGGTAACCTCCCACGATGGTGCTGCGTTTGATGGGAGACGTCTGGAAGTCCTGGGCAATACCCCTGGCCCGGTCCTCCACCACCACACCGACGGCACCCATGGTTGTGGTGACTGCGGTTACGGCCAAAAGACCCGCCATAATCCAGCTGTCCATAAGGAACCTGGCCGCCGGCACTCCTTCCATGTCTGCCATTACCGTATCACCAAGGAAAAGGACATAGAGACCAATAATGATAAACACGGCTAGAAGGGAGAAAAAGACAGAGGCCCGATCTCTGAAAAAGAGCTTCAGATTGCGGAGAGCGAAGGTAATCATGGGCGGATCTCCTTTCCTGTGATGCCGATGAAGGCATCGTCCATAGTACCCTGGATTACTTCAAAGCCGGAAATATGGTCCCGCACCCTGTCGATTATGGGCAGGGCAGCGAAGGTAGAAGNAATGTCAATGGCTACCACATCTGCCTGTTCCCTAAAGCTTAAAGACATCTCCATGAGAAGTCCACGCAGCGTTTTCAGATCGTCTGTCCAGAGCCGCAGCTGATCCCGAGCGTATTCTTCCTTCAGCTGGGCAGGGGTACCCTTCGCTGCGATCTCCCCATGGTCGATCACGATCACATAGTCCGCACCTGCCGCCTCTTCCATGTAATGGGTGGTGAGAAAGACGGTCATCTCGTTTTCCCGCTGCAGGGCATGGATTCTATCCCACACATTACGGCGGGTTTGGGCGTCAAGACCGGTGGTGGGCTCATCCAAAAAGAGAATCTTGGGCCTATTCACAAGTGCCCGGGCCAGATCTGCCCGGCGCCGCTGGCCGCCCGAAAGCTGGCCGTAGGGACGGTTGAGAAACTCGGTTACCTCTGCCTCTTCTGCTGCCCGCTGGACTGCCTTCTCCAGGACTTGACCCTTTAGGCCGTAGAAACTGCCCCGGGTCAAAAGATTCTCCTTCACGGTCAAAAGATCGTCAAGGTAGTTACCCTGAAAGACAACGCCGATGGAGGAGCGGATTTGACCATCCTCCCTACCCAGTTCATGGCCGTTGATTCTAGCACTGCCCCGGTCCGCTTTGAGGGCGGTGGAGAGAATACCGATGGTAGTAGTCTTACCCGCACCATTGGGCCCCAAAAAAGCAAAGAACTTGCCCTTCTCCACGTAAAAGTCAATACCCCGCACCGCCTCAATCTGGCCGTAGGATTTCCTCAACCCCTGTACTTCAATAGCTTTCTCCATCACGAAACCGCCTTTGTCTTCGGCTCCCCCCTATAGACGTACCCAGTTTAGCCGTTTGGATTAGGGAACCGAATGGATTGTCTCTGAGTATTTCAGGCGCAGTCTCCCTTTTCCTTCCTCCCAAAGTGAAACTCTCCCGGTCTGGTTTGCCCGGGAGAGAACAACCACCCACTCTTCATCATTTGACGGGTCGGTTCTCACGCTCTGGACCACTGCACCTGCAGCGACTCCTTCGCTTCTCCTAGACTGCGAAGTTGTGCCTGACGCCGTTTGAGCTCATTTGCAATACTTCTTGCTTCCTGAATGTAACGCTCCACTTCCCGTTTGTGGCGTTGGTGTTCCGCAATAAGTTCACGTACCTGGCTGTCATAGTTTTGGACATAGTGGGCAATGTGTCTAAGAACTGCCTCACCCAGCTGTTCTTGCTGCTGATCGATCATCTTCTCCACTTCTGGCATAACCTCGTCATAGATAGCACGGTCTATGTGTTCCCAAATATGTTGTTGAACCTCTCGACGGACTTGCTCCAGGCTTGGGCCGAAGAAACGACCGAGAAATGAGCCGATTACTCCTCCCAAAATGGTCCCTATTCCAGGCAGAATGGCTGAACCGACCACTGCTCCGCCGATCACTCCCCACCCAGCTGTTGACTCCGAGGCCGTAAGTGCCGAGTCAATTTCTTCCAAAGCAGGTTGCAACAATGATGCTCCAAACGCTACATTCAGTGAAGATTTAACCCGTACTTCAATCTGTGCGAGTCTCTTGAGAGAGTACTGCCGTTCAAAGCGTTCCTCGAAGTTGTGGAAAGCCTGAGGTAAAATCGCGTTTAATTTCTTTTCCACTTCCTTTGTGGCGTCAGCGAGCTCACGCTCAACTGCCCTACGAAAACNGTTCATCATCCTACGCAACGTATCTTCACAGATAGTTTTTAACTCATCAAATGACGTCGCCTGCGCGAGCTCTTGCGAGATATCGTTCTTATATGCAGTTGCCAACGCACTGAGGCGCGAGTAGAAGATCTGCAGATACGCCTCCCTATCAAACCTTTCTGCGATGTAACGAAGCACGGGAGTTTTCTCGTTTTCCACAAACGCGTTAATATCTGGGATGGTATACGCATTAAGTTCTTGCAGGCGCGCGTAAAAAGTTTGCTCCATATTAGACGCCTGCTTGGATAAGAGCTCCATTAGGCTGTGTTCCACTTTGAGTAAGTGGCGAATCATTATCGCCTCTCTGTTATGTGTCATCGTATCGATAACCGAACCGATAACCGCAGAGAACTCTTTCCCGTACTTGGACTTCGGCTCTCGCAGAGCCATCAAAGGGCTCAAAGCCAGAATTTCAGGGTTTGAGATTCCGGTCTGCGCTCGGATCTTGTCCCGAATAATGTCGACTATCTCCTGTAGATCCTCCTCATCTTCTGCCATGTCAGCTTTAGTAACGGCGAAAAGAATGGCTCCACTGACCCCTTCCAAATGCTCCCGTACAAAATGGAAATCATAGCTTGTACCAGCCTGATCTGCGGGGTAGAGAAACATGGCTGCATCGGCTATCCGGTCTATCACATCCACCGTAATCTGACTGTGTATCTCCTCAGCATTTAGACCCGGTGTGTCAATGATCGTCAGACCTCCACGGAGGTAGTTCGACGGATACTCTAGCCGCACTGACTCGATCAATCCGTCCAATACATTCACTTGCTTGGCCCGTGGAGCGGCAGTGAACTGGGCGATGAGTGGGCCGATCGCCTGCTTCTGTTCCTGTGATGTAATCACAAAACCCCTCCTGCTTGTGGCGAGCTCACTCAAAGGCCGCACAACCAATCGGCCCACTTCTGGAGAGAAACCGATCCAATAGTAGCCAGGTTCCGATATTTTTACGGTTGAAGTTTCAGGGGGTTGCGGAANCTTTCGGATTTTTTTCGTGTATGGGCGGTAGAGTCCCAGCGAACCCAGCAGTCTGGTCAGCAGTCGTCCCCACCCTTTCCTCTGATACCTATACGGATAACGGCTCCGGAGGTAATCCCAGTTACATTNGATCCGTACGTTGTAAATGCCTGGCTCAAAGAATACTGCTCTCCCATACTCCCCCGAAAGGAAAAGATCGTTGAGAACCACCCTCTTTTTCGACCTCACGTTCGCTATCTGGACAAAGGGTCGGTTCTCTCCTTCCATAAATAGCACATCATCCCCTGTTGCTGTCTGATTGGCAATACTGCTGTAAAGAAACTGCACCTCCCTGTCCGCTTCCCAAACGTCCACATTGCCGGAACATACGGTTCTTCCTTGTGTCTTTATGTCGTAACTGAAAGAACCCGGTGTTTTTATTGTTAAAGTAACACCGTAGATACCGGGTCCAACTTGCGTGAGGATAACGTGCCCGTTCAGGAACTCACCCTCTAACGTCAGCTCCCCGATTACTTCCGTAACAACCTCCTGACTGGACGGCAACCCCCGAATCAAAAGGGATAGGGTGGGTCTGTCACCATAGGAGATGAAAGTAGGACAGATAGTAGTAGGGTGCAGGCGGCTCGTTAAGAGGTCTTCACCAAGGATAGCATTGATCAGCGTGGATTTGCCGGTTGAGAACCCACCTACCAGCGCCAAATGGACCTGGTCCGTTGCCAACTTCCGGTCAATCAACGCGAGCGAATCCTGCACTCGCTGGGACACATCGTGCGGAAGATCTAAATAAGTGCATTCCCTAACAACTCGCCTAAGGTAGGTCCGATTGTCCTCAATTACCTTCCGCGGCTGCACTCTCATTCACCCCCTTCTCAAGCAGGAGTGCCAACTTCTGTTTGGTAAGTGTCAGTTCTGCGAGGGACGCTTTATACATGTCAATTGCGCCATATTTGTCCCTTTCCAGTTCAGTCCGGGCGCTCTTCAACTGGCGCTCCAGATTTGACAGCATAGCTCGGATCCCGTCATTGACAACCATAGCAAGCTGCTCCATGTGCTCCATAGCGTTCTTCTTAATCTGGCGTTCAGCCTTGTCCGGCATTTCCCCAACCGCTTCTCTCAGCTGTTGCGCGATCTCTACCCGGAGTTCCTCCAGCGCACGGGGGCTCATTGTTCGCCACAGAGTGTACGCGACCGCCCCAGACGCCATTAGCCCGGTTATGGGGTTCAAAAGTCCGAGAGCCCAGAGAACCGCATTGGCCGCCGTTACTCCTCCCAACTGGAGAATGGCACCCTTAAGACCGAACACGCCTCCGGTAAACACTCCGCCCACATCACCCAGCAAAAGAGAACCTCCCGCAGCCAAGAGACGTTCAAAGCCGCTACCCGCTGTTGCGAGGCTGCTTGAGGCAGATCTGAATTCCGGTGCCAATTTCAGTTTAAGCTCGTCAATTTCCTCTAAGACACCCTGTACATGGCTTTCTACTAGACGTTGAATCTGCTCCCCCTCCGTCCNGAGGATCTCCCTAGCTTCGCTTTCCTGCCAATCACGGATTTCACGCTGGATCCAGTCCTCAAGATAGGCAGCAACTGCCTCCCGGTACTCAGTTTGAGCAAAGACACTGCCTTCCAGCTCAAGTTCTCGGGCCAGGGTCGGTAGATTACCTGCGATTGAACGGCAGCGTCTGGAAAAGCTATTGTAGAGCCGCTCGCCAATATGGGCACCCGCCTGCCCTATTCGCATTACGATGTACTCTTTTTTCTCGGAAATGCTCACTCGGCTCTTCTCAAACTGCTTTTCCAACTTCTGCAGATCCTCGAGTTTGGACCGTTCCAGTAGATTCAGTCTAATCTCTGTCAACTCCCCAAGCTCGTCGATATATGTGTCTAACATCCCCTGTGCGGACTGCAATTTAACATATCCCCGATCTCTCACCAGGAATGTCTCCAGAGCCTTTTCCAAACTTGGAAAACGACTGTTGGCAAGGGAGATCTCATCGCCATGTAACCTGCCGTTGAGGGCGTCCCGGGCAGAAATAATGAAGGTGCGATCAGGGTTACCGATTTTTTTCCCGCACCCGTTCCCAGATATCCAGTTCATCGTCCTCTGTAAGGTGGTCTGCGTAATTAACTGCATAGAAGATATGATCGTAGCCCCGACCAATCAATTCTTCCCGGACAAATTTCAGCTCTTGCAACGAAAAGAGCTGTAGGCACGACAACACCATAATGGCCGCATCGCACTCATTCAAGAACCTAACGCTAAGCTTTTGACGGGTTTCATCTTCCTCTAAACCAGGCGAATCCACAATCTCTACGCCATTCTTACAAAGGTCCAACGGATAGTAGAGTTCAACCCTTTCAACCGGGGTTTCGATCCGACTCGAATAGGAACCGTGCTTGTGGTCCTTTCTCCGAATCAGAAGGTACTCCCTCAGATTCTCAGGGGAGACCTCCTCGGGTTCATCCCTATCCTTAAAATAGACCAATGCCCTGGGCTGCTCTCCGTATTTGATCACAGTGATCACTGCAGTAGTGGGAGTCATCTTCGCGGGCAGCACTTTGTCACCCAAAAGTGCATTAATCAGAGTGGACTTTCCGCGCGAGAATCCGCCTACCACGATAACCCGAAACATCTACTCGGTAACTAAATGCCTCAAACGCGTAAGCTTGTCCTGGTACTCCTCACTCACTCCCAAAACCTGAGAAATGTCGTTCACATCCGAGACGAGCTCCTGGAGTCGATCTCTAAGAACATTGAACTCTTCATAGGTGGTAGCTGTCCCAGTTTCGATTCTGCCCATTTCCTTCACCTCACATTTTTTCGTTCGCCACTTGGCGACCGCAAGCTATGCAATAAAAGGAGCCTTCCTCGAACGGTTCTCCGCAGGTACATTGTCCAACAAACGCTTGTGATGCCTTGCGTTTCTTATTGAGAATAGCATCATAGACACCCCGATCGATCCACTGCAGCAGATCACTGAAACGGACTATAACCCAAGGGTGAGTGTTCCACATCTGCCCCACAAACCGATAGAACCGATTTACCGAATCGGATGTCACCATCCGCTGAAAATCATCCGCCTGACGATGGATCTCCTCAAGGTTGAGCCGATCAAACCAATCTCTAGGTACACCGGCGAAGCGACAGAAAACTGCTTTTGCTGCATTCAGGTCCTGACAGGCAAGCAGACCGGCCCTGTCTGCACTAAACTCTGATTTCCTAATCCAATCGTACAAAGCAACTTCAAACCCGGTCCCAACCAACGCTCCTAACCCCAGTGTTGCACTACCCATTAGAGTTATTAAGCGAGGAAGGTAAATCCCAATTTGGTGATAGAGTATATGCTGACAGTGGATATNACCCAANTCATGGCCCAGTACAAACCTAAGTTCTTCTTGTGTTAAATGGCTCAACAGCTCTGTGGTTAAGGTAACGTGGGGATACTCAACACCGGCAGCAAAGGCGTTCAGAGAAAATTGCTGTTGTACAAAGAGGTCCACATGCCAGGAAATACCCAACACAGACTTGGTTTCCTGAAACAGCTCGTACAACTCTGGAAACTGCCGGGGTGTGACACGGACTTTACTAGCCATACTCTCAAGAATGAGGAGCCGATCATACCCAACCTCATTGAACTTCCTGACTACAGGTGTTAGCCCGGGAACCCTCTCTAACGCCGTTCGGGCTTCCCGGTCCATGGGATGTACATACTCAGCAGGATCTAGGCCAGACAAGATAACTCTATCGTCCATGCCCTCAGTCCGTTTTCACAGGCATACGCTCTCCGCAATACTCGCAGAGCAGCCTNGTTTTACTGTTTGCCGTTCCACAGCTCTCGCATATGTTGTATTTGGCGGGGTCAGGCTTCTCCTCAACCACGATCTCTTGCTCAGTTTGAACTTTCACATCCCTTGGCTTAACTGTCACAGTCCGGACACGTCTGGTTCCCGTGCTGGGCAGACCATTCTCCCTCAGATACTCTTCTGTAAATGTTCCCACCACAGCTCCCACGGCCGATCCAATGGGACCGCCCAAGAAGCTGCCAAATGCCGCACCGAGCGCAGCTCCGATCACATTCATCTTTTGACCTCCTAGCAGGGTCTATTCTACGATTTTCTATCATTTTCTAAATATTTCGCCCAAACAAGCCCATTTCCTGCCACAAGCGAGTGATTCACATCACAAAGTAAATAAAAAAACCGCCCGCTTCAAGGGAAACGGACGGGAAGATTAATTTCTTTAGGCTGCTGCCCGCAGTGATTGGAGCAGGGCGTTTAGGGTGCTGGCGGCATCCCCTTCGATCAACGTGCAGTTTGGTGCATCGTACAAGGTATTGGGCACTCCCGCGTAGCCCGGTGAGCGGTCTAGGTTGAAGACCAAGACATGGCGAGCTCTCTCCACGTGCAGGATGGGCATGCCGTAAATGGGTGTCCCCGGATGGGTTATGGCTGCCGGGTTAACAACGTCGTTCGCCCCCACAACTACCACCACATCTACCTGCTCAAACTGGTCATTGATCTGATCCATCTCATACATCAACTCGTAAGGCACATCCACCTCTGCCAAAAGCACGTTCATATGCCCCGGCATGCGTCCTGCCACCGGATGGATGGCAATCTGCACCTCCTTTCCCGCACTCTGTAGAATATCAATCAAACGCTTCACCTGCATCTGGGCTTGGGCTAAGGCCATGCCGTAACCGGGTACAATAACCACACGCTGAGCCGCTTCCAGCAGCTCGGCCGGCTGCAGTCCAGCCTCTCCACCTGCTGCAGGTTCACCCTCGAGAGCGTTAAGGATCTTCTCCAAACTGTCCTTAGCATCACCGACGAGCAGATGGACATGCCCCATACCGTACAGGCTGTTATCCACACCGGCGTAGCCCGGCTTGGTATCGTAGTTGCACACCAAGACCTGTTTGGCCTGATCGGCCCGGATGATGGGCATACCGTAAATAGGTGTCCCCTCCAGCTCGATGGCGGCTAGATTAACCACATCGTTAGCACCGACAATAATGGCCAGATCAGCTGTCTGAAGAAAATCATTGATCTGTTCCAAATCGTAGAGATGCTCATACCCAACATCAGCCTCGGCCAGCAGTACGTTCATATGCCCGGGCATCCGGCCAGCAACCGGATGGATGCCGAATTTCACTTCTTTACCCTGGGCCTGGAGCTTGTCGGACAGCTCCTTCACCAGCTGCTGCGCCTGGGCGAGAGCCATACCGTAGCCGGGAATTATGGCCACTGTCTCAGCCGCCTGCAAGCTCTCCTCCCACTGATGCTGTTTCTCCTCACTGATCAGAGCCATTGGCGCAGTTGTCTTCACCGCCGCAGTGGTCTTGCCAAGGAGAATCTGCCAGAGGCTGCGGTTCATGGCCCGGCACATAATCTGAGTTAAGATCAACCCAGAAGCACCAACTACCGCTCCCACCACAACCAGCAGAGTATGGTGGAGGGACATGCCTGCAATCGCACCGGCCACACCTGAAAGGGAGTTGAGCAGGGAAATGGTAATGGGCATATCCGCTCCCCCGACCCGGATGGTAAACAGGATACCGAAGCCAAGGGATACAACTGCCATAAGCAGCCCATGCAGAACAGGAGAACCTATTCCCACACTTAGCAGAGCTAGGCTGACCAGCATCAGCCCAGTGGTCAGCCACAGGGATAGATTATGGTGGTGGATATGAAACGGTCTCTGGCTTAACTTACCGTGGAGTTTGCCCGCTGCAACCAAACTTCCGCTTAGGGTTATGCCACCCACAATAATGGCAAGTCCCGTTGTGAACCAGGTAAACACATTCATTTCCCCACCCTGGCCAATGACCACTAAGGCAACCAAGGCCGAGGCGCCGCCGCCCAGACCGTTAAGGAGGGCGACCATCTGGGGCATCTGAATCATGAGCACCTTCAAGGCGAGCCAGACGCCAATGGCAGAACCAAGAATCAGGCCAGCCCACAGGAGGGGCAGGGTTAAAATCCCCTCTCCCAACAAGGTCAGGAGCACAGCACCTAACATAGCTCCCGCCCCAAGGAGGTTACCTGCCACCGCCGTTTTAGGCGAGCTCATGAGCCGAATGCCGTAGACAAACCCTGCGATACAGATCAGCTGAAGGATGAGCATTTAGGAGCCCTCCCTTCTGCGGCTGAACATCTTGAGCATACGGTGCGTAACCAGAAAACCGGCCACAACATTGATAGTAGCCAGCACAATGGCTAAAAAACCCAGAATTGCACTGCCCGTTGTGACGGCAGCAGCGGTTGAAACTAACGCCCCTAGAACGGTAATGCCGGATAGGGCGTTCATTCCGGACATTAACGGGGTATGGAGCAGGCTGGGCACATCACTGATCAGTTTGTANCCGAGTAATCCCGCCCCTGCAAACGCCAGGACTAGAATCAACTCTCTCATTGGCCTTCACCCCTTAGGCGCATTGACTCCAGCGTACCCTTGTGGACGATTTCGCCTCCCCGGGTAACCAGAGTCTCCCTCGTTATTTCATCCTCCAGATCAAGCACCAGTTTTCCAGCCTGGACTAAGTGATTGACCAGATTCAAGACGTTTTTGGAGAAGAGATCGGTGGAACTGGCTGGCATGGTGCCGGGAATGTTCTTGGTACCATCAATCGTCACTCCGTATTTCTCCACTACCCTACCGGCTTCACTCAAGGCGCAGTTACCCCCCTGGTCAATGGAGATGTCTACTATCTGGGAACCGGGCCTCATCGCCTTAACCATCTCCTCCGTCAGCAAAACGGGCGCTTCTCTGCCGGGCACCAGAGCTGAGAGGATGACTATATCCGCCTGGCTGATGGCCGGCAGCAGAACCTCCCTTTCTTTGTCAAGCCATTCTTCACTTAGGGCTTGGGCGTAGCCCCCTTCACCTATGGCCAGCTCGGCCGGGATACCCAGGTCAACTAACCGGGCGCCAAGACTTTTGGCCTGCTCTTGGGCGTCTGGCCGAATATCAGCGGCAAAAACCACTGCACCAAGCCTTTTGGCCGTTGCCAAAGCCTGCAGCCCCGCTACACCCGCTCCAATCACCAGCACCTGGGCAGGCTGAATCATACCCACTGCCGTACCTAGAAGAGGAAGAAACTTGGGCAGGCGGTTAGCTGCCATCAGTACCGCTTTGTAGCCGGCCACCGTACTCATGGATGTTAAGGCATCCATAGTTTGGGCTCTGGAAATGCGGGGAATGGAATCGAGTGTAAGGGAGGTTACCCCCCTTTCCGCCAGCTTGCGGACCAGATCGTGATTGCTGGGCGAGGCAGGATGGAGGAAAGTGATCAACGTCTGTCCCTCCCGCAGCAGATCCGCTTCATGCACCTCGTACTCCGCGTTGTACTGCGGTTCTTTCACCTTAAGAATCAGATCGGCCTGAGCGAAAATCTCCCTCACATCACCCATGAGCTTGGCCCCGGCCTCGGCGTAAGCCTCATCACTGAAAAACGCCCCGGCACCAGCCCCAGTTTCCACTAAGACAGTGGCTCCCTGCTGCACTAAAACAGAGACGGTTGCGGGCGTTGCCGAGACGCGCCTTTCTCCCGGTAATATTTCCTTCGGGATTCCGATCACTAAACCGCTGTATTTCATGCTGTGCCTCCGTTCGTGTAATCTAGTATATTTACCTTTCGCAGAAAAGTACGAAATTCCTTGTGACTATAGCAACTTTTTAACACTTTGTGAACGAATGCACAAAGAAAAAAGAACCTTACTGCCCTTTTTCGCAATAGGGCGGTAAGATTCTTTGGAATTCGGGATTCTGTTAAACTAAGCGTTTGATCAATTCACTGGGATGGCCGGGAAAATAATCTAGTAACGGAATCTCCAGCAGCGTGTAAGCACCGGGCTGTTGTTTCACACTAGCCCTAGCCGCCGAGACCATTACTTGGGCAGTCAGGGCGGGATTATTGATCCGCATTTCCCACTTGAGCAGCTGATTGGCCGCCTGGCCCGATGTGCCTTTGCGCTCAATTATTACACCGTGACCCACATCCTTCAACGCCTCCACCGAGCCCACTGGGTAGACGTGGGTTTCATCGCGGCTGAAGTAAGGATCCGCCTTGATCTGAGCAGCAATCTCGTCCTGCTCCGCACCCTCCGCCAACTCCACATACACCATGCGGCGATGCACACCGGAGCCAGTGGGGATAGTCATGGACAGGGCATCCCTCACGCCTGGAATGGCTTTTGCAGCCACAGAATGGCCCAGACTCATCCCGGGACCGAAGTTGGTGAAGGTCAAACCCTTGGGTGCCATCAGTTCCATGAGCGCCCGCACCATGGAATCTGTGCCCGGATCCCAACCGGCTGAGATAACTGCCACTGCTCCAGAGCTCCTGGCTGCCTCAGCCAGTTTATCACGATGATTAAGCAGTTCCTCCCCGTGAATGTCGAAGGAGTCCACTGTGTTGATCCCCTGCTTAAGACACTCTACCGCATACTCACCCACCATGCGAGTGGGCAGACTGAGCACTGCCACATCTACGCTGTCCAATTCTGTTAGGCTCTGCACCACTGGTACGCCTACCAGTTCACTGGGGACCTCCTTTTGGGCAGAACGGACAACGCCTGCTAACTCTAGATCAGAAGCGGCCTTAATGGCCTCCACAGCCGCGCGGCCCACATTACCGTAGCCCACAACTGCAACTTTGATTTTCTTCTCCATCTCTTCACCCGATTTCAACGGAACAGACTGTGCTGTCCCTTGGTTTCATATGCTGATCTTAATCTACTGCTCCAGCAGCCGCTGCCTCCAATGCAGCAGGTTCCTGTTCGTTAGTAACCAGCTGGAAGCGGGGCAAAAACTGCTGAATGAACTTAACGGTAGCAGCCTGATCCCGCGGCATTATTTGCCCCGGAGCGCTATCGAACATAGTCAACACCTGCTCCAACAGCCCATCGTTTAGGGCAGTTGGCTTAGCCACGAAAATGCGTTCATGGGTTGTGGCAGTGACGCCCTCTTCCGCCGTGAGCAGTTCTTCAAACAGTTTCTCACCGGGGCGCATACCCACGATTTTAATGTCAATATCCCGGTAGGGCTCGTAGCCGGAAAGACAGATGAGCGTTCTGGCCAGATCCAAAATCCTGACGGGCTCACCCATATCTAACACAAACACTTCGCCGCCACCGGCTAAAGCGCCAGCCTGGATGATAAGCTGAACCGCTTCGGGAATGGTCATGAAATAGCGGATCATGTCCTTATGGGTTACAGTAACAGGGCCGCCAGCTAGGATCTGCTTGCGGAAAAGGGGAATCACGCTGCCCCTGCTGCCCAGAACGTTACCGAAACGAACCGCTGCGTAGTTGGTGGAACTGATGGTATCAAGGTGCTGGATTATCATTTCCGCAATACGTTTCGAAGCTCCCATCACACTTGTGGGGTTCACTGCCTTATCGGTGGAAACTAACACGAACCTGTCCGCCCCGTAGCGATGGGCGGCCCAGGCCACCGAGTATGTACCGTAAACGTTAGTCTTGATTGCCTCTTCCGGATTCGCTTCCATCAAGGGCACGTGCTTGTGGGCAGCGGCATGGAAGACCACGTTGGGCTGGTATTCGGCAAATACCTTGTCCACTGCACTTTGATCCCGAATATCCTTAACCAACGGGATCACCTTCACATCACTACGCTCTGCTAGCTCCAGCTCAATATCGTACACGCTGTTTTCACAGTTGTCCATAATTAAAAGGAGCCTGGGCTTGAAATCAACCACCTGTCGGCAGAGCTCTGAACCAATTGAGCCACCGCCGCCCGTAACCAAGACAACCCTGTCAGTCAGATAGGCGCTGATGCCTTCCAGGTCTGCCTTGACGGGATCCCGGCCTAAAAGGTCCTGCAGCTCAATCTCCCGGATATTCTGCACTGTCACATTACCATCGATCAGGTCATACACACCGGGCAGGATTTTTATCTTCTTACCGGTAGGTTGGCTCAACTCCACAATCCGGCGGATTGTCTTCCGGTCAACCGACGGCATGGAGATTANTATCTCATCCACCTGGTGCGTTTCCACAAGGGTCGAGATCTGTTCTGTACCGCCTAAAACAGGATAGCCAAAGACATGTTTGTTCTGCTTAACCGGATCATCGTCCACAAAGCCCACTACCCGAAAATCGTTGGCGTAGTGGTTGCGAAACTCCCGGGCAACCAAGACCCCGCCATCGCCTGCACCAACAATTAAGACCCGCTTGGCAGGCTCGCCGTTGGGCAGACTGGTCGGGCGAGAATAGAAAACGCGCCAGGCAAAGCGAGTGCCGCCAAAAAAGAAAATCTGCAGACACCACACTAGGGCAAGCAGGCCCCTGGGTGGCAGTAAGTCAAAGNCTAGGCGGAGAATGAGTACGTTTGCTATACAACCCACGGTCGCAGAACTAACGATAGCAAAAACCTCGTCGATGGATGCGTAGCGCCAAGCCCGTCTGTAAAGACCAAAAAAATAATTGCTCAAAAGCCAGACAGCGGTGATGGGAATCATGATGGCCCAGTACCGGGCCCAGTCGGAAATCAGGAACGCCTCAAAATACATGAAAAGGGAAATGATAACTGCGGCGTTCGCAAGCAGCGCATCGAAAAAAAGAACAAGGCCTTGTTTTCCTAATCGATACATGACGATACCTCCATCGTTCATTCACTTCATGTAGATAATNCTAGATAATTTCAAAAATCCCTGTCGTTGGTGTGGTCAAACCTTGCAGCTATCCGTGCGGGGATCGTGCCAGATCACCAAACCAAACTCGGTGTTTTCCCTTTCGCGCTGGTAGTGACTCTCCCCTTCTTTCAAGCATTGGGGGCACACGTGCCAGGGAATAAGCACTGCCGCACTGGGAGTGGGATNCACGTTGGAAACGGTGTAAATCACTCGCCAGCCTGCACAGCTGGGGCAGAGGCGAATGTACTCTTGCTGCTGCTCGTAAATGTTGTCCGTATCGTAGTGGATATGCCTCCTGCGCTCAAAGAAATCTTGCCTACCGAAGATTTCCTCCAGATCAGCCTCGCTGCGTCTTTCCCATAAAGACAACACCTCTGCACAGATCTGGGCTACCTGGGCTGTCAGGGAAGCACTTTGGCTCACTGTCTGCCGCTGCCAAGTGGGCTCTTGCACTTTAGAGTAATCAAGACCTGCCAGGGCCAACAGCAGCCCCAAGTTCACATAGGGCAGGGCGCTTTCGATGGAATAGCCCCCCTCCAGCACCACAATGTCCGGTGCCAACAGCTCTGTTAAGCGGGCGTAACCCTGGGCACTGAAGTTCATGTTGGTTAAGGGATCGGAATAGTGGTTGTCCTGACCCGCGGCGTTAACGATGTAATCGGGCTGCCAATCCTGCAAAATGGGCAGCACCACTCTCTCCATGGCCATGAGCATCCCCTCATCGCCTGTGCCAGGGGGTAGGGGAATATTCACTGTTTGACCATAGGCTGCGGGGCCGCCCCGTTCTGACAGNAAGCCGGTACCAGGATAAAGGGTTCTGCCGTCTTGGTGCAGGGAAATATGGAGCACCCCGGGGTCGTTGTAGAAAATATCCTGGGTGCCGTCGCCGTGGTGGGCGTCCGTATCCACTATGGCCACCTTTAAATCGGGTCCCAAGCGGTGGCGGAGATGATCCACCATGATCGCTTCATTGTTTATGGTGCAGAAACCTCTACTCCCGTGGACAACTCGGTTAGCATGGTGGCCCGGCGGTCTAAGCAGGGCAAAGGAACGGCCAACTAAGCCATCAACAACCAAATCCGCCGCCAAAATGGTTCCGCCAGCCGCAATGCGGTGGGACTCGGTTACGTGTTTTGCCAGACTGGGTACGAAAATATGTGTGCGGAGAATCTCTTCATCTTCCGCTAAGCGCGGCCTAAACTCCTTAATGGCCGGATGGTCAAAGAGGCCTTCCTCTTGAATCTGATCCCGTGTGTAAAGTAGGCGTTCCTGCCGTTCCGGATGGGTAGGTGAAATTGCCCAGTCAAAGGCAGGGAAAAAGACCAGCCCCACGCTGGGTTTGTTCTCAGCCATTGCCTCCACCCCTTATCCTCCGTACTCCCGGCCGCAGCTGGGTGCGGATCATATGGATCCTCCCTACAGTGCGAAAACCCCTAACCAGGGGGAAACTTTCCTCTTCCACTATGTAAACTTCCTGCTCGGAGGAATAACCTGCCTGGACTGCGAGTTCTCTCAGTTTTTCCTCAGCCATTTGCCTTGCCTGATGGAGATCAAACGATATGGGACTTGCGAGTTTCTCCCTGACACCCAGCTCCGGAATTGTGACAATGCCCAGTTCGGTGTCGGCGTGGAGGGTCAAGCTAAGGGTTGTCCGAGCAGCGGCTGCACCTACCGCATTGGCACCTGCCGCGAAGGGCACAATCTCCCACTCCAATCCAAGTATCCCTCCCAACCTCGGAATGAACACTTCGGCAGGCGCACCAAGGCCCACCACCGCTTCCGGCCGTACCTTAGGCGGCATTAAGATCTCTGACACAGTGTACAGCGGCACGTTCTCCAGCCCTGAATAGAGATCTTCAATCGCTTCAGCAAGCTGGGCTGTAAAAGCGTCTATCACCTTTTGGGCAAGTTCCTGCCAGGTGAGGCCCAGCCCCTCTGCCCAGATGTGCCAGGCGTTTACCGCCCGCTCCTTCTCCCCGATTTCCGCCATACCTAGAGCCACTGCCGCATCGGTTGGCGTCAGCTTTTCACCGCCCAAGCACACGGGGGTACCAGCTCGCTGCGGGCCAATGTGGAACGTTCCCCTTTCCCGATCGTAGTTGAGTTCGCTGTCACCGCCCAGACCCACTGAGCGGGTGAGTAGGGCGGGCACTAATGTTTTGTTACCGGCGATGGTTGCCCCATCCCTGGCAAAGAGCACTTTCCCCTCCACAACGGCAGCCAAGTCCGTTGTGGTGCCGCCGATATCAACAATAACGTAATTGGGTTTGGCGCAGCTGGTTAAGGCCTGTACACCCATAATGCTGGCAGCGGGCCCCGAGAGTATGGTTTCAACGGGCCGCTCCTCTGAGTCGGCCAAAGTCATGGTGCCCCCATCCGCCTTGAGAATCACAATCTCCTCCAGCGGCACAGGCAGCTGCTCCCGCAGCCTCCGCCACATGACAGTAAATTCCAGCTGCTGTTTGGCCACGCTGGAATTTAAGTAGGCGGTTACGATACGTCTAGGGAAATTGGCCCGGCCTGCCAAACGGTGGCCACAGCTGATAACACCCGAAAACCACTGGGACAGTGCTGTTGCAACCTGCTGCTCGTGGCTGGGGTTGCGGTGAGAAAATTTGCCTACCACGGCGAGAGCTCTACAGTCTTTGGGAATTCTCGCCTTGAGTTCCTCAATCTCGCCGGCATCCAGCGGGCTTACCTCCCGCCCCCGGTGATCGATGTAACCGTCCAGCTCAATGAGGGGAAAGGGAAACTGGTAACTGGCCAAATTAACCCCGGGTCCGGGAATGGCCACCACCACGGTGGGTACGCCCTTCCCCTCCACAATCAAGTTGGTGGAAAGGGTGGTGGATAAATGGAGCCGGAGCGGCTCTTGACCTTGGCAGTGCCTTAGCACCTCCTCCAAGGCGGTACTGGTGCTGGCAAAGAGGTCAGCGTGCCTAGTTGGCGTTTTGGCCATAGCCACAACCTCATCGCCTTTGATTAAGGCCGCATCCGTATTGGTTCCCCCCACATCGATGCCGATGATGTACAAAGCCTATCTCCTCTCATACACGTTGGATGTTACACCCTCTAGTTGCGAAACAACAGAGTAGGTGTCTCCCTCCGCAGTAAACAGGGTTTCCCGTTTGATCAGGCCCATGTTTTGGGCGTAGTATTCGTACGTAACGGACTCTTCCCCCGGGACAGGTTCAGCTAAGGGAGTGCTCTTTACCACAACAACCCCATGGAAAGTGCCCATGGGCACCGTCAGAACTTCATCCACCCCAGCGATTTCCCGTCTGTACAGGGCGTCTTCCCAGCTGTTCCCAATCTCAAGCGGTGTCTGCAGGAGGATCAGATTCTCCAGCCGACCCGGTCCCGCCTCCTGCTGGGGAAAGTCGTCCAGCAAGCTGTCACGGCTGTAAAACTCCTCCCTGGACCAGAGCACTTTAAGCTGGGAATCGCTCACCTCATACACCCTGGCCAGGTTAGTGCCGCTCAGGTCCTCCACCTGAAGCAGACCACCGCTGGCATAGGTGATGCGGCGGGTGAAGGCGGCAAACTCCATCCCTTCCCCAGCGTAATGATAGGTTAAGCCCAAAAATGCGGGAAAATAGGAGCTCACATCCTTTACCATCACTTCTACCTGCTGTTCAGGGGCACCGGAGACGTCCACCGGTTCCCTCACCCTATCCGGCCCTGAGCGCGTCAGAATCCGTACCGCGCCTAAGGCTAGCAGAACAATCAGGAGGACCAACAGAGGAGTCTTCCACCGCCCGTTACTATTCATACCTAATCCCTCACTTTATTCTCCTTTTCTTCCACTGTCCGGAGTTGTACCGCAGCAGGACCAAGAGGGAGCGGAGCAGCTGGTCAGCGGAAATGGCCAACCAAGCACCGTCCAGACCCAAATTGAAGAAGTTGATAGCCGCATAGGCAAAGCCGGGCCGCACAAGAAGCACGGTGAGGAAGATGATTACTGCTGTTGCCCTCGTATCTCCAGCACCCCGCAGGGCACCGGTTAGGATAAACTGGGACGACTGGAAGGGTACAATAAACGCGATCAGCCTCAAGATGCGGGCACCCTGGTCAATGATGTGGGGATCGTCTGTGTACAAGCCCACAATCTGCCTGCCCAAGAAGAAAAACGTTACAGATAACACAATAGATGTGAGCATCCCCAAGCGCCGGGTATGGTTGGCGTAGCTCTCCGCCATATCCCCCCTGCGCTTACCCAAACTTTGGCCCACCAGCGAAGTGGCCGAAACGGCAAAGGCCTGTCCTGTCATGAAAGTCATGGCCTGGATGTTCATGGCCACCTGATGGGTAGCGTAGGCCAGCGTGCCGAGGCTGGCCACCGTTTTCACGAAGATAATATTCCCGGTCCGCATAATCAACTGCTCGAACATGGCGGGAATACCGATGTCTAAAATGTTGCGCAGGTGATTCTTTTTCGGTTTGAATCCCTTGCGCGGCTGCAGGTGGAGATAGTGATTGCCCCGCAGCACAACGATGAGAGCTATCGCAAACGCCACAAACTGTCCGATGATGGTAGCCAGCGATGCACCGGCAACCTCCATGCGGGGAAAGCCAAAGTGGCCGTGAATGAGTACGTAGTTCATCACAACGTTTACAAAGTTGGCGATTAAGTTATAAATCATTGCGATCCTGGTGTGGCCCACACCCCGCAGCGTAGCGGTGAGGGTGGACGTTAGGGCCATGGGTACAAAGCCTAGGAACTGGATCTTAAGATACGTCGTTCCCCCTATTAACGTCTGTTCCTCGGCGGCTCCCATAAACCGCACCAAATCTTCCGAGAAGATGTAGCCTACAACCGAAGCAATAGAAGATAAAATGAAAGATAATAGCAACGCCTGCCGCAGAATCTCATTCGCTTTCTCCGGTTCACCTGCACCCCTATAGCGGGCCACCAAGGCGGTAGCACCTACGTTCATGGCAATAAACATGGTCATTAACAAAAATTTGGGCTGGGTGGTCAGGCCAACGGAAGCAATTGCCCAAGGCCCAAGGCCGCCCACCATCATCAGGTCCACCATGGACGTGAGCTGTGTAAGTGTCAGCTCCACTAGGGAGGGCCAGGCAATGCGCACCACGTCGGAATAGAGCATGCGGGAGGTAATGCCCTTGGGTAGCCGCTTGCTCACCCGTTCAACGGTGGTACTCTCATCACCGAACTCCACAGAATCGAGGGCAATCCGATTTACCCCGCGAACCTGTTCCTCCTCCTGAAGCTGTTTGTCAAGGTTTTCTGCTGTCAATTAAATCCTATCCTTTACTCCTGAAATCTTTACTACCCTACTTACTTCCCCATTGCTCCGCCAGTTCCTTCCCCGCAGGCGAATAGGAGTTCGCCCCGGGGGCATTCTAACAGGGGAGTGATGACCACATGCCACGTCGTCGAGGAGTAATGTCAGAACGTCTGAAGTACGAACTCGCCGATGAACTCGGCTTTCTCCACAAGGTGAAAGACGGGGACTGGGGTAATATCACCACCCGGGAAGCCGGGTCCATGGTACGGGCCGCCATTAAGCGGGCCGAAGAGGCAATGGCTAAACAGGGACCCGGTTAAGAAAAGAGGGGGTTTTACCCCCTCTATCCCTATTTAGATGTGTAACGGAAATAAACGCCGGTCCGCGGGCCTATCCAGTTATGGGTCACTTTCAAGTTTACCGTACCCCGGGGCACGCCGCTGATGTAGAAGTAACCTTGATGATCGGTGACGATCCTCTTGCCCGTTTCTAACACCATAACCTGAGCCTCCTTCAAGGGCAGGTAATACTTATCCCTATTAGGACGTCTGGTAATTGTGATGTGGTTGGTACGGTAGTCATAGGAAACATAGCCTTCCACATAATGGCGGTACTGGGGCGATGGCTGAGGTTCAATCACAACCGGCATATCAAGCCGGAGAAATACATACCCATCGCAGCCTGTTAGAACTAAGGCCATAAGAAGTAACGGCACAACCAAAAGCTTTCGCATGCTCTCTTCCCCCTCTCGTAATAAACTTCGTTTCTCTCCGCTCAATTTTAGCCGCTCCCTTGGCAGGAAAAACCTTTTTTGGTATGTTTAGGGCAGAAAAGAAAAGAAAGGGTGCCATGGATGAAATACAGGAAACCACCCCGGGAAGAACTGCGCAAAAAACTTACCCCAGAGCAGTTCTACATTACCCAGGAAAACGGCACAGAGCGCCCATTTCAAAACGAGTATTGGGACAACACCAAAGAGGGTATCTACGTTGATATCGTCTCGGGCGAACCCCTGTTTTCCAGCTTGGATCAATATGATGCGGGTTGCGGCTGGCCCAGCTTCACCAAACCCATCGATAAAGAGTATGTCCAATTCCGCAAAGACACTTCCCATGGGATAATTCGCACCGAGGTCCGTAGTACTTCCGCCGACTCCCATTTAGGCCACGTCTTTTCAGATGGTCCGCAGGATAGGGGCGGTCTCCGCTATTGTATTAACAGCGCAGCTCTGAGGTTCATCCCCCGGGCCGACTTGGAAAAGGAAGGCTACGGCCACTACGCAAAGTTATTCGAAAAATAGGCAGAATCCTGCCTAAAATCATTAGATCCCCTTCTGCCTTTCCCGCGGCAGGACTTCGTCGCGGCATGTAGAACCGAAAGGACAAAGGAGGTTAGATAATATGTCATTTACTTTACAACTAGGCAGTAAAGCAATTGATTTCAATCTTCCGGCCACGGATGGCAAAACCTACAGTCTGAAGGACTTCGCCGAATATCCGTATCTGGTAGTGTTCTTTACCTGCAACCATTGTCCGTATGTAGTGAACTCGGACGAGATCACCCGGGCAACGGCAGAGAAGTTTGCAGACAAGGGCGTCCGCTTTGTGGCCATTAACTCCAACAGCGCTAACACCTATGCAGAAGACTCCTTCGAAAACATGGTCAAGCGCATGGATGAGCAGAAGTTCCCCTGGGTCTATCTCCACGATGAGAGCCAGGATGTGGCCCGGGCCTACGGCGCTCTGCGCACACCCCACTTCTTCGTATTCAACCAGGAGCGCAAGCTCGTTTACACCGGTCGCGGCGTTGACAGCCCCCGCCAGCCGGAAAACATCACTGTGAACGATCTGGAAAACGCCCTGACCGAACTGACCGAGGGCAAGGAGATCACCACACCGCTCACCAACCCTGTCGGCTGCAACGTCAAATGGGACGGCAAACCGCCCCACTGGATGCCGGCGGAGGCCTGCGATCTGGTTTAGCCCAGATTGTCATAGAGAAAATCCAGCACATCTTTGGCCGTGGGAGGACAACCGGGTACATGCCGGGAAAAGCCCCTGGTGCAGCTGCCTGCACCAAGCCCATCCTGCTTAACACCCTTAAACCCTTGGCCAATGGCAACTTTTTGGGTCAGCTGTTGCAGCTGGCCCTTTTCATTTAGCCGGGCCAAGGCGTGGATCAGACTGCCGAAACAAGCAGAGCAGGCATCCCGCTCGTCAATGTGTTTGGCTAAGTGTTCCACCGAACGGCTAGGCTCAATGCGTTTGGTAGTATGGCTGTCGTTAATTACCCTCACCGTTGTCTTTTCACTGTACAGCTCCCCTACTCCAAGCTCAGCGGCGAGGGTTATGTACGGGACATCTTCCACCCCATAGCCCAGCAGGGCTGCCACATAAGAATCCACCAGAACCGGGTCGGTACCCACTATCACCCGATCCATCTGCACTGGGTTACCCCCCTCCTCAAAGTCCAAATCGCCAATAAAACCGTCCACAACCACTAAGTTGGTGTGTATCGCTTTATTCAGGGCCGCTATGGGCGTATGGAGCCCCAAAGTATGAAAACGGCGTTTTTCCCGATCCGGGATGCACCCTTTCAGGTTCTTCAGGGCGCAGGTGATTCTGGTTTGACAGTGACCCTTTAAAACGGGCAGATTGATCAGGTAGTCAATCCTAGACATTTCATCGCAGACCAGCAGTTCCAAATCCTCCACCCTGCGCGTGTGATAGCTATCCCGCTGCAGGTCCACCAACTCCACCCCGTAACGCTCCGCAAGATCAGTATAACCGCAGGCGCGAAAGGCTCGGGCTGTGCTGTCCCCGATCCAAGATCCCTCTGCTATTACCAGATCCCTAAACCCGTGATCTAACAGGTATTCTAAGACACCAGCCACCAAATCGGGTGAGGTGGTTGCCCCTTCCCAGGCAGGGCGGGCAACTACTAAGTTAGGCTTCAGACCAACGCGGGAGCCGGCGGGAACTCCCTCCGCCAGTTTGATTGTATCCAGGATTTCCTTAACCATCTCCCGGGGCCTTTGGCCATAGCTGATTAGTAGTTCGTTTCTTAGCATTCCCTTCCCCTTTCCCAGTACCCAAAATTACCAAACTCTGCCAACCTGCGCCGATCTGAGCAGGAATTAGGCTCAAATGACTGAAATAATCAGTAAAAGCTAGGGGGCGAGGATAATGACAGAGCGGACTTTTTTCTTTGAGGCCGATGATCAAGTTGAAATTTTCGTACGCCAATGGGCGAAGGTTGATAACCCCAGGGCGGTACTGCAGATCGCCCACGGTATGGCAGAGCATTCTGCCCGTTATGCCAGGTTTGCCCGGGCCTGCAACGAACAGGGTATCATAGTTGTTGCTAACGACCACAGGGGTCACGGTCATACCGGTGAAAGGGCCGGTGTATTGGGCTATTTCTCCCCAGACAACGGCTTTGACCGGGTGGTAGATGATCTCCACCTGCTCAACCAGTGGCTGGGGGCCCAGTATCCTGACCTGCCCATTTTCCTTCTGGGCCACAGTATGGGTTCTTTCCTAGCCCGGCGGTATATACAGAAATACGCTAGCACGATAAGGGGCGTAATCCTGATGGGTTCAGGGGGAGATCCCGGGTTTGCCGTAAAAATAGCCAAGTTCATTGCCCTTCAGCAGATGAAAAAGGATCCAACAAAACCGAGCCCACTCCTGCACAAACTCACCTTAGGCGGTTACAACCGCAGCGTGAAAAACCCCCGTACTGCCTTTGATTGGCTCACCCGGGATCACGCCGAAGTTGACAAGTACATTGCCGATCCCTTCTGCGGCTTTATGTGCAGTTCAGGCTTCTATTACGATCTGTTCACCGGTCTAGAGTTAATTCACGCTCCAGATGAAATCAAAGCGGTTCCCCCTGACCTACCTATCTTAGTGGTAAGCGGAGAAGCGGATCCGGTTGGCGCGAACGGCAAAGGCATCAGGCAGTTTGTCAAGTTGTATGAAGAGTGCGGGCTGAAGCGGATTAAGACTATCCTCTACCAAGAAGCCCGCCACGAGCTCTTGAACGAAACCAACCGGGAAGAAGCAATAAGGGACATCTTCGCCTGGCTAGAAGAGCAGCTGGCCTAAGCTAGCAAAAACCCCGTTTGATTGGTCAAACGGGGTTTTATAGCACTTAGAGAGCGAGCAGCTTGAGCTTTTCACTTAACACGTCGGCAGGGATAGTCTTCTTCACCCCGATCACATCGGCTAAAGGCTGAGACTTAATCTCTTTACCTGCTAAGCCAACCATTTCACCGGTTCTGCCCGCTAAGGCCAGGTCAACCGCCTTATTGGCAAAGCCGGCAGCCAGTTCCACGTCAGCCGGTACAGGGGTACCACCCCGCATTAAGTAACCTAATACCTGAACCCGCGGCGAGCGGCCGGTGGCCTTCTTGTACTCGGCAGCCACACCGTGGCTGACACCTTCGTAGGCAATGTTGCCGAAGGCGTCCCGGGCAGCGGTGGAGCGGTCAAAGCTCTCCAGTTCAATACCTTCTGCCACAACCGCCAAGGCAGCTTTGCCCGTGCGGCGCTTGTAGTTCTGCATCGCTTCGATCATTTCATCCAAATCCATCCGGCCTTCCGGCACCATGACGGCGCAGGCAGGTGTGTTGATGGCAATGGCCAAAGCGAGCCAACCCGCATCCCTACCCATTGCTTCCACAATCATATCCCGGTCATGGGCGATGTTGCTGTTCACAGTAGCGTTAACCGCATCGGCAGACATTTTCACAGCGGTGGCATAACCCAGACTGCGCTCAGTACCCCGCAGGTCATCGTCGATGGTTTGGGGAACGCCAATCACGGTTAGACCTTGCTTAGCCAACTCGTTAGCAACACCGAGGGTATCGTCGCCGCCCATGGCGATTAACACATCCACACCCCTGTCTTCCAGGGTAGCCAAAACGTCATTGGTTTTGCCTTCTTTAATTGGGTTGCGGCGGGCCGTACCCAAGAGAGTTCCCGGTGTGAAGCGCTGGGCTTCGAGCTGATTGTGATCGAGCTCCCGGGCCTTATTTAGTATTAAACCTTCCCAGCTGTTTTCAAAGCCGATAAGGTTGTGGCCTTCCCTATACAAGCGCTGAGCTAGAAAATAGAGAAAGTCGTTGATTCCTGCAGAGTCTCCTCCTCCAGTTAAAACTCCAAATCTCACATGAACCCCTCCCAACAAGTAATGTGATTATTTTCTGCAGAGGCTGGCAAAATCCTCTTGTTCTTAAGACTGAACGAGCCTTAAACCTAAAGAACTGGCAAACTCCAAGGCCTCGTTGTATTCATCCCTCGTCAACCTACGTCCCAATTCAGGAAACTGAAAGGCGCGGAAGTGGGGATAATACTGGTCCATCAGATTGACCAAGCAATCGGCAGAAAGATTGTCGTTGATAAATCGCAGCACCTTTTTTGTATCGGCCAATCCTCCGGGCAGCATCAGATGCCTGATCAGAAGGCCCCGCACTGCGATGCCCCGCCCATCAGTCTTAAGTCCCCCAACCTGCCGATCCATCTCAAGCAGTGCTTCCTTGGCCTTTTGGGGGTAATCCTCAGCCCCAGAGTATTTTTCCGCCCGCTCCGGTTCGGCGTATTTGAAATCGGGCATGTAGATGTCTATTATTCCATCTAAGAGTTCTAAGGTGGCTGGGTTTTCGTAGCCGCCGCAGTTGTATACCAGCGGCAGGCGAAAGCCCCGCTCCACCGCATAGAGCAGCCCCGCCAAAATGCTGGGTACAAAATGGGTGGGGCTGACCAAATTCACGTTTGGGCAGCCATGGCCCTTCTGCAGCTCCAGCATAATTTCCCCCAGCTCCGACCCACTTACCGCTCTACCCCTACCGCCCAAGCTGATCTCGCTGTTTTGGCAGTACACACAGGCTAAAGTGCAGTGGGCAAAGAAGATGGTGCCCGAGCCCCGGCTGCCCACTAACACCCTTTCTTCCCCGTAGTGGGGACCAAAGCTGGACACAACCGCCTGCTCCGGTGCGCGGCAGACGCCCGCCTTTGTGCTGCGGTCAATACCGCAGCGGTGCGGGCATAAGCTGCACTCCTCGTATACTTCCAACGCCCATTCTACCCTTGCCGCCAGTTCACCCCGGCGGTAGAGTTCAAGATAGGCCGGCAGCAAAACCCTCACCTACCCTGCTTTAGGGCGTATTCCGCATGGGCCAGGTTGCCCAGGGCCGTTTCAATCCTAGACTCAATTCCCAGCCGCTTACCCCCTTTGTCAACTACCACAACGCCGCCCCGCTCCAGCTTGGTGGACCAGCCTCTGGCATGGCGATAAAGCTCAGCTTGGTTCCACAGGTATGGTACAGGTAAAAAGCCACTCACAAAGATCTTAAAGAAGCCTTCGGCGCTGTACGGCTCAGAAATGTGGGTTTCGATGGCCTCAATTACCCGGCGGGCATCTTGCCTTAGCCTGGCCGCCCTTTCCTGCACTTCCAGATTTGTACTCAAATCATCGACTATACCTTTTCGCCGCAGCTCCCGGTATTTTCTTAAAGAATAGGCAGTGATGCGAACACTTTCGTCAATCACCTCGGGCGTTGCCAGATCGCGCCCCTCGGAATAGCTCACCACATGGATCAGGGGTGGGCTCTGCTCATTGCGGGGGTCAATGTCATCCATTAGTGCTGTCACGGCAGCGAGCTGGGCTTTGGCCTTGTCTTGATCTGGGCTGAAGTAATCCAGTCCCGCCCTGGGTTGGAGCAGCACCTGAAACTTCTCGTCTTCCAGTGACTTAACCAGGCTCAACAGAGCTCGGGATTTAGCCAAGTCCTGCAGACCCCAGGTCTGCCTGGGCGTATTCAGCATGTTCTGAAGCACAAAGGTGCGGATGCCCATTTTCTTAGCCAGCTTGGCTGCTAAATAAGCGGAAACGATGTATGTTACATCATCGGCCCCCCGGAAGGCAAAGTGATGGGATACGTTGGCCTCCAAGGGTTTTTGCGTCTGGACGATGTAGCGGACCGTATCCACATGCTGGCGCAGGTTTTCCAAAAGGCCGTAGGGCCCCCTGCCGTCCAGTTGATTGAACCACCAAAAGGAAAGGGCATGCCAGCAAATATTGATCGTCTCCTCGTGAATAGCGGCCAAGTGGGGCACATTCTTGGTCCCCGCATAGGTCCTAAGGAGCAGGGGTCTGGACTGGGCCCAAACCTGCTCATAATCAGCTGCGGAGTTGATGGGTACTCCCCCTCCGTTTGGCTTTTCTCCCCACTCTTCTCCGAAATTGGACTGGGTGAGCTGGGATGTGCCGATGGAGAGGATGTCCAAAAAGCCGGTATGGGCAAGCTGCTTAACCCAGGTTAAAAAGTCCTCCACTGTGGTATAGGGTCCGGCATGGGCTCGCATTAGGGGCCGGGTAATGTCTGCCCTGGCAGCGAGCCTCTTCTCCACCGTATCCTGCTTGGTACCAAATTCGCTGTACTGCTTGATAACCGCGGGAGTACGTTCTTCCTTCAGGTACGCCTCAGAAGCGATGAGCTCTTCCCCAAAGGCCAAGCGATCCCCATCGTATTTCTGCCCACTTCTAATCTCCGCGGGAATCTTTTCCTCTGGGACTTCGAACTTTTTGAGCGTTTCGGCCGGCGTTTCGCCGCCCTCAAATGTCTTCACCAAACCGTGGTAGGCCTGGTCAATCCTGCGGCAGGCTTCTGGCAGCCCGGCGAAATAAANGGCGCGAAGGGGTCCCCCTTGGTGAGCAAGGAGCTTGTTGTTAAGCAGCTCATGCAAAAGGTAACCTACCATATCAACCGCCTGGTTCACGTCGAGCCTATAGCTCACGCCCAGGCGGGTGATATTCTCTGCCTTTATCCAATCTATTATCCTGCGGCGCTGGGCCTGGTATTTCACATTATCCAAGGCCTCGGCCAGCTCGGCCGAGCCGAAGACAACTTCGTAGCCGCAGTCTTTGAGCAGCTCCGCCAGGGAGTTGATACCCAGGGTGTGGGCATCAACTGCTGGCTTGAGCAAACCAACTCGTTCCATCATTTCCCTGCGCTCCTTTCCGCCTGAACAAGATGTGGAAATCGTACACCTTACGCCCTTCCGCTCGGAAGTCCCGCTCCATAATGCTTGAGGCCAGGTCGATGATTAACCCCGTTTCCCGCATGGGCAGGCCAAGGGCATGACCCACACCTTCTAAGGGAACCAAACCAAAGGGTACATCCTCTAGGATATAACGATGTTCGAGGCGGGAAGGGGCTTCAATCGTCCGATAGGCCTTGTTCTGCTGAATGGCATCAAAGAGCGTGCTCCCCTTCAAACCGTAGCTGCGGTTCAGCCAGTCCTTGGTAGCTTCTAACTCCCAGCCCAGCCCCTCGGCTACCTGCAGCCGTTCGCCGTCGATTTTCTCCAAAAGCCGCCCCACAGACGGGGTGATGCCGTCGTAATAGTACTTGTAGGTGCTGTGGACATTCTCGGTCCAGCCTGCGTTGAGCAGAAGCGGGGCGCAGTGCAGGATCATCCCCACATTCCCGATGGATGTTTCCACCATAGACCGGGCAGGCTTGAGATGGGCCCGCAGACAGCGGGGCATGCGGGCAATGATGCTGCGATTCTCGGCGGGATTGAAGGTGGAAAGGAGCACCTCCGTTTTGAGGGCCACCACGTTCACCGCATCGGGGGCTGTTTTTCGGCAGGTGTAGATAATCGTTTGGGTCTCCGCAATTGTCTGCGGGTACTCTTGGTTAAACTGTTCGTACACTTCCTTGAATTCCAGGGCACCAAAGGTACGACCCGGATTGAGCACTATCAAGGTGGATCTTTTGATGTACCTGCCGATCAGTTCAGCCAATTCCCTGTGGGCGGTGGCCGGTGTTGTAATCAGAATCAAATCGGGATCGCTCACCGCTACCTCAATATCTGCCGTTACGGCATGAATGGTGCAGCTCCCTTCAATTACACCTTCACAATGGATTGTCTTTGTTTCCAGTAATTCTTTGATCGTCTCTTCTGAGCGGTTCCAGAGAGTTACGCTATGCCCCTCCATGCTTAGATGGGCGGCCGTAGCTAACCCTGAATTGCCCGCTCCCATCACAGTGATGTTCATAACGTACCACCTCATTTCCAAGTGTTTTTAGTCTGTACACTGCCGTTTCCAGCTCAGCTTTTGAGAAAAAAACCCCACCTTACAGACAAGATGGGGGCAGGAAATCAACACACGTTATTAAGTTGTTCCGGTTTTAATTCGGCCTTCTGGTGATCAATTCCCCCGCATTTCTCTATATAAATCACTCCATATTATTCTCTCAAAGTTAAAAAGATCCTCCCTAAAAGGGNCATTTCTTTTGGGGTCGCTGGTAAAACATGGTATTGTTTTCCCAGCTAACCGCCGTAAATTACATTGCAAACTGTCTAGAAAGGAAACTGTAAACGTCTGCGTGCTCGTCAATAATCTTGGCAGTGGGCTTACCATGCCCGTGGCCCGATTTTCTGTCCACCCGCAGCAGAATTGGTGCCGACCCCTGCTGTCCTTCCTGCAGTGCAGCTGTGAACTTGAAGGCATGGCCGGGTACTACCCGATCATCCCCCTCCGCCGTCACAACCAACGTGGCGGGATAGCTAGCCGGCTTTACGTTATGGAGGGGAGAATAGCGGTAGAGGAAGGCAAAATGCTCAGGATTTTCTTCCGCGTTACCATATTCGGGGATCCAATAACGGCCCACCGTCCATTTGTGGTAGCGCAGCATATCCGTTACCGGCACGCCGCAGATTACTGCACCAAAGAGATCGGGCCTTTGGACCATACAGGCCGAAACCAAAAGTCCACCGTTACTCCGCCCTTCAATGGCCAGCTTCTCCGTCCTAGTGTATTTGTTTGCAATCAACCACTCCGCGGCTGCGATGAAATCGTCAAAGACGTTCTGTTTGTTGGCAAGCATTCCAGCTTGGTGCCACTCTTCTCCGTATTCACTGCCTCCCCTAAGGTTTACTTCCACGTACACTCCCCCCTGCTCCAGCCACCATATCCTCGAGGGGGCAAAGGAGGGAGTGATGGAGATGTTGAAGCCGCCGTAGCCGTACAGTAGGGTCGGGTTATCACCGTTCAGCTCCAGGCCTTTTTTGTGCACCAAATACATGGAAACCATTGTCCCATCCTTGGACGGGTAAAAGACCTGGTTCACTTGGAACTGATCCGGATCGAAGTTGTACTTCTGCTCCGCAAAGAACTCCAACTCTCCCGTAGCGAAGTCGTACCTCAAGCTCACTGTGGGATAGAGGAAGGAGGTAAAGCCCAGGAAAAACTCGGTATGGCTCTGCCTGCCTGCTATTCCAGTCACCGTACCCAATGTGGGCAGGGGTAGTTCCTTCACCAGCTTACCATTNAGATCATACAGCCGGACCCGTGAATGGGCGTTGTGCATAAAGGAGACAACAAAGTGGTTATTTATCAAACGGGCATCGGAAATGACGTCCTCCTGCTCCGGCAGGATCTCCACCCAGTTTTCCCGCTCCGGTCTGGCAATATCAATGGAGATCAAACGGCCCCTGGGTGCATTCAAGTCGGTGAAGAAGTAGAACGTAGTTCCGTCACTACCCAAAAAGTTGTAACTCGCCTCTGCGTGCTGCAGCAGTTCTATAAAGGGTCCATCGCTGTCTAAGGGTTTGTAATAAAACCCGTTGCGGGAATCGGTGCCAAGGTAGACATGGAGTACAAGATACTTTTCATCCTGGGTCAAGCGAGGATAAAAACTCAATTCCTTGGCATCGGGGCGCTCATAGATCAAAACATCCTGTTCCTGTTCGGTGCCCAACTGATGCCAAAAAACCTGGTTGAAGTTGTTCTCATCTTCGGGCGCCACCGTGCCCGGTTTGGGATAGCGGGTGTAGAAAAACCCTTCCTCACCCCGCCAGGCCATATTAGTAAAACGGCAGTACTTGATCACTTCCGGCAGGTGTTCACCCTTTTCCAGATCGAGGATGCGGATCTCCTGTCGGTCACTACCATGGGCCGATACGGTGTAGGCCAAATATCTGCCCTTCTCCTCCGGACTGTAGCCGCTGAGGGCGATTGTGCCGTCTTCGCTCCAAGCATTGGGATCAATAATCTCTTTTGGATCAGCCGCTACGCTTTCCTGGCGGAACAACACAGGCTGATTCTGGAGCCCGCTGTTTTTCTGGAAATAATACCAGCTGCCCACTTTGAAGGGTAATGAGCTGCGGGGATAATCCCAAAGCTCCGTTAACCGCTGTTTTATGGAAGGCCTTGCTTCTATTCCACTGAGAAACTCTTCCGTAATCTCACCCTGGCTCCGCACCCAATCCAGTACTTCCGGATCTTCCGCGTTTTCCAGCCAACGGTAGGGGTCTGCCACCATAGTACCGTGGTAATTCTCCACCACATCCACTTTCCGTGTTCGCATCTATTCTCTCCCTTTCCCTGCAGAAAAAACTGGCATTTTTCCCAGTTATTCTGTCCCCTGTACCGAATTCCTCCTGAGCAGAAAAAAGGCCCGCCTTATTGGCGGGTCCACGTCAGTGAGATTTACTGAATCGGTATGCGGCGTCCATTCCCATTGCCGGTCGCTTTGGGGAACTTGACCTCCAGCACCCCGTCTCTGTAGCTTGCGGTCACATCTGCGGGGTCGATGTTCCCCACGTAGAAACTACGCTGGCTGGAGATGTGCCTCCGCTCCCGGCAGATGTAATTGGCNTGGTCCTCGGACCGGANCTCATCTTGCCGGACACCGATGGTCAAATAACCGTTGTCCACATCCAGGGTGATGTTATCCTTGGCAACACCGGGTAAATTGGCTTGGAGAACATAACCCTGATCAGACTCCTGTACGTCTACTTCGAAGCCCTGCACNGACACCTCAGGCCAATTGGGCCAGTTGAACCAGTCCCCAAAGACCCGCGGCATCATGGAGTCCAACCTGTGCGGCCTTCTATAAGGAGCAAGTCTAAACATACAACAGCCACCTCCTGGTGTTACTTTTTGTGTTTGCACCCTTAGATTACCATTAACGTCAGGGAACGTCAAAGGTCAGAATTCGGGCTTAAACACTGTTAGCATTAGTATTTCCCAAATATCCATAAAAAAACTGTCTTTCCCTCACCTTTTCAAGGTCAAAGAAAGTCAAACNCATTATTCCTACCTAGTCTGTCACCAAACTAAACCACCCACGGTATGGCGAGCCCACTATACATCCACCGCTGCGCCCGCTTCACGTTCTCCCGGACTTTCTAGCGTACTCTCCTGCCAAAAAGCAATCCGGTTTTTCCCTTCCCCTTTGGCAAGGTAGAGGGCCTTATCAACCGAGGAGAGGTAGTTCTTAGTCTCCTCAACAGTCTCCAAGGGCGCCACCCCAAAACTGGCCGTGATCTGTACCTGACATCCTTCCACATTGAACACGTGGTCCCCAACCTGGCTGCGCAAACGATCGGCCAGGCTGACAGCTTCACTGAGGGGTGTGTCCGGAACCAGCAGGATAAACTCCTCCCCGCCTAGGCGGACTAAAATGTCGCTGCCGCGCATCGACTTCTGCAGCAGTTTGGCCGTTTCACACAAAACCCCGTCCCCCACTGGGTGGCCGTAGGTGTCATTGACCCGCTTGAAGTCGTCAATGTCGAACATGATCAGGCAGGATTGGCGGCCGTTGCGGCCCATCCGCTTCAATTCAGCCTGCACAACCCAATCTAAGAACCTGCGGTTAGGCAGCCCGGTTAAGGGATCTTGGTACGCCATTTTCTCCAGTATAGCCTGCTGGGATTCGATCTGTTCCCGCTGCTGTTCTGTGAGGCGGAAGTTACGCCAGTTGATCAGGGAGAGGGAAAAGCCCAAAGAAACGGCTAAGATGCCATTACTAAGACTGACTGAAAGGGCGCTCAGGGGTAGTTCGCTTAAGTGGATCAGGCTGAAGTAATAGATCAGGCCGAAACTGAAAAAGACGACCACAGCGCGGGAAGGGCGAAGGTAATAGAAGGTGCCCACGATGGTGGAAACAAGCAGGATGGGTGTTACTGAAATAAGCATCCTTTGGTCGATCACCGCTTTTACGATGCCAAAAAGTAAAAGGGCCCCTACAACCGCATATTGAAACACAACGAGGGAACGGTCACTTGCTGGCCGTTTGCGCAATTTAGCAGCAATGACCCAACCGACTAAGGAGCCTATACCGCCAAGGGCGTTAACCACCATGGTCTGGCGGCGCCAGTCCGCCAAGACAGGCGAAGCGGCCTCCAGTGTCAGGGCGTGGAAAGCCCCAACCCCAAACAAGGTCAGGGTCATAATGGGCGCGGTCCAATAAATCCGCTGTACATTGACCATACGCGCCTTTTCTGAAATTGCGGTATTCATCCCGATCCAAGTAGTAAGCCTACTGTGGACCAGACGAAATCTCGCCCTGATACGCCGCACTGGTTACACCCTTCCAACTCTGAAAAAGCTGTGCCTTTTTTCGACAAGTGCCTTCCCTTTTCCTGCTAGTGCCATTTTGCTCCCACGGCCGGCCAGCAGGATCTAGGAAAAGTTCTTCTCAAAATTCCACGCATCCCGACACATATCAACTATGCCGTATTGGGCTTCCCAATCAAGTTCCGCCTTGGCTTTGGCAGGATCGGCATAAACAACGGCCAGATCACCCGGCCTGCGTGGGCCAATGCTGTAGGGAATCTTGATCCCGGTAGCCTCGGCAAAGGCGTGTACCAGTTCCAACACGCTTGTGCCCCGGCCAGTGCCTAGGTTGTAAACTTCAACGCCCGGATTCAGTTTCTCCAGTGCAGCCAAGTGACCCTTGGCCAGATCCACCACATGGAGGTAGTCCCGCACTCCTGTACCATCCGGGGTGGGGTAATCGCCCCCAAACACTTTCAGCTCTGCCAACTTACCCCTGGCCACTTGGGTAATATACGGCATAAGATTGTTGGGAATGCCCCTGGGTGCCTCACCGATTAACCCACTAGGATGGGCTCCCACCGGGTTGAAATAGCGCAGGAGGGCAACGGCAAACTCGGGATTGACGTTGGCCGCATCCTTGAGAATCTGCTCGGACATGGCCTTTGTCTGTCCATAGGGGTTAGCAGCGGAGCGCAGCTCCATCGTCTCGATCAACGGTGAGGGATTGTCACCGTAAACGGTGGCCGAAGAGCTGAACACAAATTTCCCAACCCCGTGTTTCAGGCACTGCTCAGCTAACACGATCGTTCCTAAAACATTGTTTTGGTAGTAAAGAAGCGGCTTCTCCACCGACTCACCCACTGCCTTTAACCCCGCTAGGTGAATCACTCCATCGATGTAATGGGTGGAGAAAATGAGATCCATGTACTTGGCATCGGTCACATCTGCCTCGTAAAAGAGGGGCCTCTTACCCGTAATCTGCTCAATCCGGTCCACAACAGCCCGGTCGCTGTTGGCCAGGTTATCGACAATAATAACTGAATGGCCTTCATTTAACATCTCAACGCAGATGTGGCTGCCGATGTAACCGGTACCGCCTGTGACTAATATAAGCATGCTTCTACCCCTTCCCTAACGTTTCCATTCTGCCAAGAGTTCTTCAGCCTCCGCCTTTAGCTCCAGATCCTGTTCAATGGCAGGCCTGCTCAAAAGCTCCTCCAGAACCTCAACTGCCTCGCTGCGGCGGTTGTTGTGGTTGAGGGCCCGGGCGAGTTGAATGGGATACTCAATGTTGTCCGGTGCCAGTTCCACCGCCTTCCGGGCCGTTTCCAACGCCAGCTTTTTGTTGCCGATGCTGAGGGGAAATCCTGGGGCCTGTTCGTAAAGCATACTAAGCACGTGGTAGGCATCGGCGTAGTTTTCATCAAGTTCCAAGGCGCGATCCAAGGCGTCCTTCATGGGCCTCACCATGAACAGACTCTGGAGGATCCCCCGGGTTTGACCGATGCNGCCGATGAGCGATGCCTGCCAGAAGAAGGCATCAGGGGAAGTGGGGACAAGCTCCACTGCCCGATCCGCGTACTCTTTACCCTTCTGGAAGGTTTCCAAGACATCTTCGCTAACCCGGTCCCCCAGATACAAATAGGCCTTGGCAATTACCCAATTGGCATGACCATCCTCCGGATTATCTGCCAAATAGGATGTCAAGTCAGCTATCACCGCTTCAATATTGGCCAGCTGCTTGCTCTCAATTAGCACGTTAGCCGTGTCCAAGTCAACCGCTAACGAGGGCAGAGAAACAGCTAACATTACACACATTACGATTGCTAGTTTCCGTAGTATTCTGCCCACTTTCCTCTCTCCCATCTCTATTCTGTGGTCTTTCATACCAATTCACGGCTTCCGTCCGTTTTCCTCCCCTAAGAAAAAAAGCCCCTTTTGCAAAGGGCTCTCTTAACCTAGACTGGGTCCCACTTACTAGACGGAACCCCAGCTGAAGTATTCTTCACTCCATTTCCCATCTTCAAATCTGAAGATAACGTTTTTCCGCAGTTCCCGGATGGTCATCTTGGCGTGTCCGATTTGAATCCTGACCCCGGGATAGAAGGTTTCGGCTGCAATAAAGCCGCCTTCATCCACAGCCAAGGAAGTGCGCACCGTTTCGTTCAAACCGGCATAGCGGACCACAATGGATGAACCGGCGAAATAGCGGCCGTTGCGGCATGAACCGGCAATTCTGATCCTCTGCCCAGCAGACATACGGCAGGCGTACACGAGTAGTCCATTGACGATAATATCGCCTGTTGCCTCCAGTTCGGCGTTTTGGGCGTAACTTAACTTAATGTCCGCCGGGGCACTCAACACATCCTCCAGGAAGGCTACTACCTTGCTCAGTGCCTTCTCACTGGTCTGCACCTCTCGAATGGACTGAATGCGCAGCGGGTTTGCTCCCTGATAGCGCCTGGCGATGTGGTGCAGTATATTCCAAATTCGATCCTGCTCCCTGTCTAATTCGAGTTCCTCAGTTCTGGGCAGCAGTTCTAGCACGTCCGCAAACAACTCAGGAATGGAGGGGAGTTTNGTTTCTAATACCGCCTTGATCAGGTGCCCGTCGCCGCTGCCGTTTTGTTCCTCCCCTGCAAAACCCGTGTGGGTTTTGATCTGCAGCGTCAAGGTCTGGAGCTGCCTCAAAAGGGGAATGATCCTCTTGAGCAAGGCCGCCATTTTGATGGTGACAATCATGTCGCCCCCAGCCGACACCCTACCGCCAATGACGTTACGGCGANCATCCACACTGCTCCCAGCCCGGATGTCCGCGTGGTAGGAATTGTGGCCGATGGTAACAAGCCCACCCGCCTTAACCTCCAAACCCTCCCGCACACTACCCATCACCAACACATCGCCAGTGAAATCAATGTTACCGGTGGCAATATCCACGTCGGAGTCGATCACAAGTTCAGGCTTGACACAGATCTGTCCCCATTCGATGGTGGGCCGTCCCGCTATCTCCGCTACCGCAATGGTACCGTCTTCAACCAGTTTGACACCGCGTCCGGCCGTAAAGCGTGCCCATTTTGGCTGTCTGGGGTCAACCCGTTCTCCAAACACGTTCCAGCCTGGCTTGCCCTCCACCGGGGGATGCCAAAACGCCAAAACTTCGCCCGGTTCAACACNATCTATCTTTCCCCGGTCGNACCAATCGACGCGGTCGCCCTGTTCCTCCCTTACCCGGGTACCGGTTAGGTCGTGGAGCGCTTCAATTCTACCATCTACGGGCGGTTCGGGCTTAATTCCC
>JGI24708J26588_10000171_pt1 | contig 49851 bp, 31 predicted proteins | sample BioPla1DNA2_FD_26588 | JGI IMG/M metagenome (IMG submission 26588) | reverse complement strand
CCATTGAGAGATCCTTTCTTAATATTATTTGATGATTTATATTATACCAAAGGGTCTCTCGTTTTTCCTTTCTCGTGTCATAAATGTATTGTAGCCTAACACTTGAGTGAGCTTTAAAATTTTTTAAACTTATAAACTCCTAGCCCTTGTTGTGCTTAGTTAGGTTTTAGTAACTACTTTTTAAGGTACTTATAAAACGCTTTGCTTACAATTAATAAGGCAAAGAATTTGATTGACAATATAATTAAATCTATGTATAATGCGGCTCATATTATACAAAAACTGCTTTTTTTAATCTAGTTGCGGTAACTAGTCGCTTTAATGGAATTTTAATACAAAAAGGTCTTATTAATTAACTATACTTACCTGAACCCAAAACCGAGAGTATTTCAGCATATTGTGCTGAATTGTGTTATACAAATATTCGTTATGTCCGGCACTGGAAAAGTGGCGGAGAAAGGAGAATCAAAAGAGATGTCAATGGTCGTCAAACCGCAGACTGATTCAGGAACGCATCCGGAAGACTATCAAGAGATTATTGATTTTATCGATAACTATTATGCTGGTCGTAAGGATGCGCTTATTCAAGTACTGCACACAGCTCAGGAGATTTATGGCTATCTGCCGCTTGAACTGCAAAAGGTGGTGGCGGAAAAACTCGATGTTCCGCTTTCTAAGGTGTCCGGTGTTGTTTCATTTTATTCTTTCTTTTCTACTAAGCCGCGCGGTAAATACACAATCAGGGTCTGTCTTGGTACTGCCTGCTATGTGCGCGGCGGTAAAAAGCTGGTTGACCATCTTATCAAAAAACTTGGAATTGAAATCGGCGATACAACGCCCGACAGGCTCTATACCTTTGAAATAGCGCGTTGTATCGGCGCATGTGGGCTCGCTCCCGCGCTTATGATAAACGACGATGTCTATAAGCAGATGACACCTGCCAAGGTAGACAAGCTTCTTGCGGAACTTGAAAAGGGGGAAACATCATGAGTGAAAGAATTGCTTCTGTTCTCGATTTAGAGCGCATACGCGACAATTTTATTGCGGAAGAAAAGAAGTACCGTTACCAGCTTCTTCTTTGCGCCGGCGCGGGCTGTGTTTCGTCCGGCTGTGAGCAGGTTTATCAGGCGGCAGAGAAGGCTGTTGATAAGCTTGGGTTTTCTGAGCATGTTAAACTCATCAGAACAGGCTGTATAGGAACATGCGCCGTTGGCCCTGTAATGCTAATACTGCCCGATAATTTGTTCTTTACCGGTTTAGATGAGGCAATCGTTGAAAAAGTGCTGGAGTCGTTCTTAATTGAGGATAAGGTTCTAACTGAGCACACATTTTATGACCATGTTAAGGGCTGTCATATTCCAAACTTTGATGACATCAGCTTTTTTTCCGAGCAGGTTCGAATTGCGCTGCGTAACTGCGGTCGCATAGATTACTCGGATTTATCCGCCTATATAGCCGGGGGCGGTTATTTTGCCGCTGCCAGAGCGCTTTGCGAGGGAAATCCGGAGGATGTAGTTAATACTATAGAGAAATCAGGCTTGCGCGGCCGCGGGGGCGCGGGTTTTCCTACCGGCATTAAGCTCCGCTCAGGTAAAAATGCGGAGGGTTCTATAAAATATCTCGTGTGCAATGCCGATGAAGGCGACCCCGGCGCCTTTATGGATAGAAGCATTATAGAAGGTGATCCGCATACGCTTATAGAAGGTATGCTTTTATCCGGTTTTGCTATTGAGGCGAATAGTGGATTTGTATATGTCCGCGCGGAATATCCGCTTGCGATTGAGCGCCTAAAGGTAGCGATTAAGCAGGCAGAGGAAGCAGGCTTACTTGGCGACAATATTTTTGATTCCGGATTTAGTTTTGACATAGATATAAGAATAGGCGCCGGTGCCTTCGTATGCGGTGAGGAAACAGCGCTTTTAGCCTCGATTGAAGGTCAGCGCGGCGAGCCGCGGCAAAAACCGCCTTATCCGTTCCAGCGCGGTCTTTACGGACATCCGACAATTATAAACAATGTTGAAACGCTTGCGAATATCCCCGCGATTATGGAAAAGGGGAGCGACTGGTACAGGAGCATAGGCACGCAAGACGCGCCGGGTACAAAAGTATTTGCGCTGGCGGGCGATATTGTAAACACCGGTATTGTAGAAGTGCCTATAGGCATGCCTATTGGAGATATTCTATTCCGAATTGGCGGTGGCGTAACGCCCGGGAAAGCCTTTAAGGCGGCGCAGATTGGCGGTCCGTCCGGCGGCTGTGTAACGCAGGATAAACTTAACACCCCTGCCGATTATAAGCCGCTTGAGGAACTAGGCGCGATAATGGGTTCCGGCGGTCTAATCGCCATGGACGAGGATACATGCATGGTAGATACGGCGCGCTATTTTATGGATTTTATCCGCGATGAATCCTGCGGGCAGTGTACGGCGTGCCGAATAGGTACAAAGCGTATGCTTGAGATACTGGAGCGCATTACTTCCGGCAAAGGCGAGGAAGGGGATATAGAGCGCCTTGAGGAACTTGGCGAAGCGATAGCTGAAGCGTCTATGTGCGGGCTTGGGCAAACGGCGCCAAATCCAGTGTTAAGCACTATACGCAATTTCAGGGAAGAGTACGAAGAGCATATCAAAAACCATTACTGTCGCGCGGGCGTATGTCAGGATTTATTCGTTTCGCCCTGCGAAAATACCTGTCCGGCAAATATAAATATTCCGGGCTACTTAGCGCTTATTGCAAGCGGCCGTTTCCTTGATGCGGATATTCTAATCAGGCGTGAAAACCCTATGCCTGCCGTTTGCGGACGCGTGTGTACGCACCCCTGTGAGAGCAAATGCCGCCGCGCTACGCTTGATGAGCCTATTTCAATTTGCGCTTTAAAACGATTTGTAGCCGACTATGCCTATGCAAACAGAACTACATACAGCGAGCCGGCAGTAAAGAAAATAGACAAGAAAATCGGCGTAATAGGCGCCGGCGCTGCTGGGCTTACTTGCGCGTACTACCTTGCACGCAAGGGCTATACGGTTGATGTATACGAGATGAACCATGTTGCAGGCGGTGTGCTTGCTTACGGCATACCGGAATATCGCCTGCCTAGCGCAGTATTGCGTCGCGAAATAGAGGAAATGCAGCGCTCAGGCTTCCAGCTCCATTTAAATACGGAAGTAGGCAAAGATATTGATTTTGAAACGCTTCGAAAAGAAACTGATGCCATATTCGTTGCGATAGGCACGCAGTTCCCGCAGAAGATAAATATCCCCGGCGAAGATTTAGAAGGCGTGCTGCCCGGCATAGATTTTCTTAAAGAGGTTAAACTATACGGCAATATCCACCTAGATGGTAAAAAAGTTTCGGTAATTGGCGGAGGCAATACTGCAATTGACGCTGCTCGTACCGCGATTAGAATTGGCGCATCTTCAGTTACAATTCTCTATCGCCGCACTGAAGCGCAGATGCCCGCTTACCGCGAAGAAGTAGAAGAAGCAATCAGGGAAGGCATAAAGATAGAAGAACTCGTTTCTCCCCTGCGCTTTATCGCGGCGTACGATGGAAAGCTAAGCGCGATAGAATGTATGCGCCGCACGCTTACTAATTTTGATAGGCAGGGAAGAAGAAACACGGTTGAAATTCCCGAGAGTAATTTTATTTTCGATACTGATGTCGCGATTGTCGCAATCAGCCAGAATGCGGACTTGCCGTTTATTAAAAAAGAAGATATAGGCATTACGCCTTGGGGAACATTTATTGTAGACCCCGACACGCAGATGACTACAATAGATGGCGTTTTCGCGGGTGGCGATATTGTAAGAGGACCGCACGAAGTAATCACGGCAATTGCCGATGGCAAACATGCCGCAAGCGCAATAGACCGCTATCTGGGCGGCAATGGTGAACTTAATAAAGGACCCGAGGTTGAAATACCGCAGATAATAGATGATGACGAAATCGATTCTATCGGGCGTTTCCCTGAAGACTTTCTCCCGCTTGAAAAGCGAACGGGCTCCTTTGCCGAAGTTGATCTCGGCTACCGTAAATTGAATGCGATGGCAGAGGCAATGCGCTGCCTGCACTGTGATCGGAGGTAATTATGCTAACACTTACTATAAACGGACGCACCGTTCAAGCGAAGAAAGGCTCAACAATCCTTGAGGCTGCGGAACAAAATAATATTCATATACCAACGCTTTGCTATCTTAAGGGAAAACATAAGGCGGGCGCTTGCCGCATATGCCTTGTAGAGGTTGAGGGCGTAAAAACGCTTCAGGCATCCTGTATCACTCAGGCTAGGGATGGAATGGTAATCCTAACTAACAGTGAGCGTGTGCGCCGTACTAGAAAAATAATGTACGAACTTCAACTATCCGACCATGATAGGGATTGCCTGTTCTGCAAGCGCAATCAGAATTGCGAGTTGCAGAAGCTGGGGCAAATGCTAGGTGTTACCGAATCGCGCTATGATGGTGAGCGCTCACCTGCCCCATCGGAAAAAACTGTTGCCATAACCCGTGATATGTCAAAATGTATACTATGCCGCCGCTGTATTACTGCTTGTTCCGAAGTTCAGGCTGCAGGCGTACTCAACGCGCAAAATCGCGGTTTTGAAACGGTAGTAGGACCGACAGGGGGGCTTTTACTGGATGAAGTCGCCTGCGCGTACTGTGGGCAGTGTGTTGCCGTATGCCCAACCGGAGCGCTTACTGAAACCGATGCGCTGACCCCTGTAATAAATGCGCTTAACGACCCCAAAAAGCGTGTAGTTGTTCAGGTTGCGCCTGCAATTAGGGTGGCGATAGGCGAGGAGTTCGGCTACCCTGCCGGCACTAGCGCCACCGGAAAACTGGCAGCATCGCTTAGGGCAATAGGTTTTGACGATGTATTTGATACGAACTTCGCGGCAGACCTTACTATACTTGAAGAGGGAACAGAATTTCTAACCCGCGTATCTACATTCTTAGATGGAGGCAAGGCGACGCTCCCCATGCTTACAAGCTGCAGCCCGGGCTGGATAAAGTATTTTGAAAACCATTACCCCGGCCTGCTTTCGCACCTATCTACCTGTAAATCGCCGCAGATGATGCTTGGCGCGCTTATCAAATCATTTTATGCTGAGAAGATAGATGTAGACCCAGCTTCATTATTTGTTGTTTCAGTTATGCCCTGTACGGCTAAGAAATTTGAAATTACAAGGGAGGAAATGGAAATAGACGGACTTAAAAATGTCGATGCGATTTTAACCACCAGAGAGCTTGCTAACTTAATCCGTCAATTTGGTATTCCATTTAGCGAACTTGAAGACAGCGAATTTGATAGACCGCTTGGGCTATCCTCAGGCGCGGCGGATATATTTGGCGTTACCGGCGGCGTTATGGAAGCGGCGCTAAGAACCGTATACGAAGTCGTTACCGGCAGGGAATTTCCGTTTGAAGGCTTGCGTCTTGAGGCGATTGAAGGGTTTGACCAGATTAAAACTGCAACGCTAACTATTGAAAATCCGCTGCCCGCCTATAAGGCGCTTGACGGACTTGAAGTAAAGATTGCGGTAACCAGCGGGCTTGATGGGGCGAGAAAACTCGTTGATGAAATCAGGGCGGGAACTTCACCTTATCACTTTATAGAGGTTATGGGCTGCCCCGGCGGATGTATTGCCGGAGGCGGGCAGCCTTTCAGCCATGACCCCTTGATAAGAGAAAAACGCATGAAGGCGCTATTCAGTGAAGATGAGGGTAAAACAATAAGAAAATCTCATGAAAACCCCGATTTGATTGCGCTTTACGATGCATACCTCGGCAAACCGAACGGCGAAATAGCGCATAAGCTATTGCATACTCATTATGTGCCGCGTGGGCTATATAATGAGCTTTCGGACTAAATAAAGCCTTACCTAGACTTACACCATATACAGAAAGCATACTCGTATTAACAAAAAACGACTGCCGCATATTTGTGCGGCAGCCGTAATTTGTTCTGTTAAAATTTTGTCTTAAAAAGTGATTCCCAGCCAAGCGAGCAGGTTATTGTTGGCAAATACCGCTACGGTAACCAGCGATACGGTAGCCATCATCTTGATGAATATGTCCAAGCAAGGACCAACTGTATCCTTTAGCGGGTCGCCTACGGTGTCTCCAATTATGGCAGCGTCATGGGCAGCGGAATGCCTGCCATGACCTTCAATTGCGCCGGTTTCAATATATTTTTTTCCGTTATCCCATGCGCCTCCCGCGTTGCCGGCGAATATAGCAATCATTATAGCGCAAATAGTAGAGCCGATAATCAATCCGCCTACAAATTGCGGACCTAGCAAAAAGCCGCAGGCTACCGGTACCAGTATGGCAAGCAGGGAAGGTATCTTCATCTCGCCAATAGCGCCCTTGGTTGAAATTTCAATACAGGTTTTGTAGTCGGGCTTGGCTTCACCGGATAATAGACCGGGAATCTCGCGGAACTGACGGCGTACTTCATCTACCATCTTACGCGCTGCTTTTGCTACAGCTTCAATTAGAATGCCGGAGAAAAGGAAGGGAAGCGCGCCGCCTATAACTGCGCCGGCTAATGTCATGGGCTGGATTATGTTAAGTATCAATGGGGTGTTGAAATCGTTAAAGGAGTATAGGTAGGAAATCATAAGCGCTAGCGCTGCCAGAGCGCCAGAGCCAATAGCAAAGCCTTTACCTATGGCAGCGGTCGTGTTGCCAACGGAGTCTAGGGTATCAGTTATACGGCGTACCTCAGGGTCTAGACCGCTCATCTCAGCGATGCCGCCGGCGTTGTCCGCGATAGGGCCGTAGGAGTCCACCGTAACAGTGGCTGATACAAATGAAAGCATACCCATGGCTGCCATAGCAACGCCATACATACCGGCAGCATAATAGGAAAGTATAATGCCAACGCCCAGTATGATGCATGGCGCCATTGTAGATTTCATTCCAAGCGCCAAACCTTGAGTTATGGTAAGCGCCGGTCCTTCAATGGACGCCTGCGCCAAGCGGCGGGTAGGGGCAAACTCCGCGGAGGTGTAATACTCCGCCACCATGCCTATCGTTACGCCCGAAACCACGCCAATAGTAGCTGCTATCCAAGGGGAAACAAAGCCTGCGCCAAAGCCAAGCGTAGCTTTAAGCAAGGTGGCGTCCTGATTGCCAAACATTACCCAAGATACAATAAAGCCCGCAAGTATGGTAACACCCGCTGCCACATAGGTGGAGGCGTTAAGATCCTTGTGCGGATCATCGGACAGCTTAGCGCGCATAAGCAGCGAGGCTATGCCAACCACGCAGGCAATAAGGCCTATGGCAACGAAAATTATAGGGAAATTAATCAATTGGTTGAGGAGTTCAGTAGTCATACCGGTGCCCTCAGCCACAGATTTTGAGAACATATGGTAAGCCAGTATTATGCCTGATGAAACAGCGCCAACATAGCTTTCCAACAGGTCTGAGCCAAGCCCTGCTACATCGCCCACGTTGTCGCCCACATTGTCGGCGATAGTGGCGGGGTTTCGCGGGTCATCCTCGGGTATATGGGCTTCCGTTTTTCCAACTAGGTCGGCGCCCATGTCCGCGGCCTTTGTGTAGATACCTCCGCCCACGCGGTTGAACATGGCTACCATTGAGCAGCCCAGCGCGTAGCCGGAAAGCGTCATAGTAAAGGGATTTATGGCAAGCCCTATCAGGTTGATGTATGAAGCCTCGGTCTCAGCCGCCTGCCCCATACGGATACCGAAAACATAGTAGACGATAAACAGCCCCAGCAGCGCAAAACCACCAACTGATAGCCCCATAACCGAACTGCCTCTAAAGGCAACCTTAACGGTTTCTCCTATGTTGCGGGTTTCTAGCGCGCGATTGGTTACACGCACATTAGCGTAGGTTGCAGCCTTCATGCCCACAAGCCCTGCCAAACCCGACATTATTGAGCCTATGATGAGCGCTACCGCGGCATGCCAAGTAGTAAGCACCGACAGCACAGCCGCTACCACAATAACTGTTAGGTAGAGGATTTTATATTCATAATGAATAAAGGCGTTAGCGCCCACGCGGATAGCGGCGGCTATCTCGCTCATCTCCTCGCTGCCCTCGCTCATGCGCTTCATTGTAAAGTAGTTGAACGCAGCGAAACACAAGGCAAGGATAGAGGCAAAAAGAACCAACAGAAAAATCAGACTCATAATACTTCCTTTCTTAGATTGAGCTGAAAGATAGGTTTTGCTATCAAATTACAAAACCAGTCTAGCATGTAGCAGCTACGACAAGTCAGAGAAGTATTTCTGTTTGGTTCATGCATATTAATGCAAATTTCCAGATCTCAGCCAAGCCTATGAGGATGGCAGCTACTAATAGAAAAAATTTCCCCATTAATCCCACATGTTAGCATAAGTTGTACATGAAATCAATGTGTAAAAACCCTTGAAAAACCAAGAATATCAATAAATTTTTGCGAATTTTCAACCTAATGCGGATTGCATATATAATGCAAAAATATTTTTAAAAAATTCTTGCAGCGCAATTTATTTAAATTATGGAATATGCGGTTTTTGTTTTATTATTTTCTAAATATAAAGAACATGTTTATTTGCCTAAAAAGGCGGATTTTCTTTATTTTTAACATCAACACTTATAAACTCCCCCGTCCTTATAGCATAAAGGTATGCCTCTGTAACCGTTTTAGGAGTTAGCGTGTTTAGAGCAACTGCGTACCAGTGCATTTGGCGGTGGTAGTTTTCGTATATGTTTTCGGTGTCGTAGTCTGTTTTATAGTCTAAAACCTCTATTAATCAATGTAAGCTTGTATCTATAATTTAAAATATGTATAATCGTATGCAGTTGTTGGCGTATACTTTGTATTAACATGTAGGTAGTCGCTATGTTATGTGTTGGTTAATTGAATTTAGATATATTTTTTGGAGGTAGTTATTTTTGAAAGGTACAGAAACAAAACTAATGAAATATATGGAAGGTGCAAACAAACGCATATCTATTCCAATATATCAACGAAATTATGATTGGAAGATTGAGAACTGCAAAAGACTATATGACGATTTAATAGCGATAATAAAAAAACGTAGCGAAAAAAGAGAACAAACAGATAATGTAGACGAACAAGTAAGTCATTTTTTCGGTTGTATTGTTTCAACTTATAATCCTAAAAGTTACTATGAAGAATTTTATGTTATAGATGGTCAACAAAGAATTACTACGGTTACACTTATTTTATTAGCTATGTATAACTTGCTAAAACAGGATAAAATTGTTTCTGAGGACAAAAATCTTAAAGACAAAATATATGAAATATACTTAGTTGATAAATGGAAGCCAGCAAATAAACGCATTAAATTAAAACTTGTAAAAGGTGATAGATCTGCATTTAATAAGTTGTTTGAAGAAAAAAGTGAACAAATCAAGGGTTCAAATCTTACAATAAATTATAATTACTTTTATGAACGCATACAAAAAATGGAAATAAGTGTTGATGAGTTGTTTGAAGCATTGATTAGTCTTGAAATAATCGATATAAAATTAGATGATAATGATGATCCACAAATGATATTTGAAAGTCTTAACTCTACAGGTCTTGCTTTGTCTGAAGGTGATAAAATTCGAAACTATGTTTTAATGAATTTATCCCCGAAGAAACAGGAAGAATACTATGAAAATTATTGGTATAAAATAGAGAAAAACACGGAATATCATGTGGATTTATTCATACGGGATTATCTGAGTATAAAAAGACAGCTAACTCCGCCAATGAAAAGGATTTACTTTGAATTTCGAGAATATGTTCAGGAAAATAGAATTGATATAGAATTGCTATTGATTGACTTATTAAATTACTCTCAGCTATATAAAATTTTAATAGGTGGCTGTGCTTTTGATAGGGAAATTGATGCTTGTATTGAACGTCTAAATCGTATAGAAACTACAGTTATACGACCGTTTTTTCTTGAGGTACTTCGTTTAGAGAACAAAGGTGATATAAACAAAGAAGACGTGAAAATAGTTTTTCAAGCAGTAGAAAATTACTTATTCCGTAGAATAATATGCGATCTTAGCACAAACCGTTTAAATAAGGTTTTCTTGTTATTACACAGAGAAATTATTCGCTATGATAATACGAGCAAGGATTATGCAGAAAAACTAAAATATGCGCTGCTTTCCAAAAAGGAGGGCGTACGTTTTCCTGACGATAGTGAGTTTTTAGAAGCTTTTAGCTCTAGACAAGTTTATAATATGAGAGCAAAAAACAAAATGTATATATTTGAACGCCTAGAAAATTTTAAAACACGTGAGGATAAGGACATATATCGTCATTTTGATGAAGGTGATTATTCAGTTGAACATATTATGCCACAAAAATTGTCACCTCAATGGGTTGAAAGCTTGGGCAGCAATTATAGAAGTATACATGAAACTTGGCTTCACCGTATAGCAAATCTTACAATAACGGCATATAATTCACGATATGGTAATTACAGCTTTCAAGAAAAGCGGGATATGTCAAATGGTTTTAAAGAAAGTGGTATTCGTTTAAACCAGTTGCTTACAACATATGAAGATTGGGGAGAAAAACAACTTATTGAGAGAAACGATTTTTTAAAGAAAAGGGCGCTTAAAACATGGGAATATCCAACTACAAGCTATGAGCCATTTAAAAAGCAGATAGACTATGTAACCCTTGATGATGAAATAGACCTGACCGGCAAAACAATAATTAGTTATACCTACTTAGGTTTGGATAGAGATGTAAAAAGCTGGATTGAAATGTATGAGGAAGTTATCAAATATCTATATTCGCGAGATAGTTCTGTGATTATCGAAATCGCTACACAGGAGGATAAAAACGGTTTACCATACAGCTATTTTAGCGACAGGAAAGAAAATCTAAGATACGTTTTGGAACTGGATGATGGTATTTATGCAGAGAAAAACACAAGTACCAATACTAAGATAATATTATTAAGGAGACTATTTGAGTTTTATGATCTTGATTTTAGTGACCTTGTGTTTTACCTAAAAGACGATAGCAAAAACAAGTAGAAATTTAACAGCGGAAACAAATTGAATTTTAAATTAGATATTGCTATAAAACTAAATATCTTTCACATCAACGCTTATAAACTCCCCTGTTCTTATAGCATACAGATAGGCTTCGGTTACTGTTTTAGGTGTGAGTGTATTTAGCGCTACTGCGTACCAGTGCATTTGGCGGTGGTAGTTTTCATATATGTTTTCTGTGTCGTAGTCTGTTTTGTAGTCTATTAGTATTATATTTTCGACCTCTATAAAGCAGCAGTCTATTACGCCTTGAAGCAGCGCGCCGGAATCCAGCAGCAGAGAAAAAGGCAGCTCCCTATATACATTTTGGGATTTTAGCAGCCTTGCGCCTATATCGCTCGTGAAAAAGCCTTCAATTGCGTTTATATTTATGCTTTCAGATTCTATGGGTTGTAATATGCCTATGGATGTAAGGCGTTTTAGTTCTTTACTTAATACTGAATATAAATCATCGCTTGCATTAATGCTATATAAATCCACTTGCGACAGGTATTTATGCACAGCCTGTCCTTTTTCTACTGCGCTAAGCCCGCTGCTTTTTTTTCCCATGCGCTTATATATATTTGCGCTTATGGGTATGCGTTTGGTTTTGGCGGTTTCGTCTTCATTATCGTCTATATTCCATTTTTCTCGCTTTATAAGCGAAGTAACGGAAATCTTCTGCTGCCAAGTGCTGGCTTCAAAGCGCCTGAAGCGGTGGATTATTTCATCGCTCGGGGGGTGTATTTCAGGCAGGCGCAGCTTACGGTGCGTGGCTATATGCGTTGGCGGTATATCTTTTTCATTATGCCAATATATATTCCATACAGCGCCCTCTTCCCCTATGTACTCTGTATCGCTCAAATCTTTAAGGGCAGGGTAAAGGGAATTGCCAATCCAGTCAAGCATGGTTTTTGCGCTGCCCGCGGCAAAATCCCCCTTGGGGTAGTACCACCTTTGCATTGCGCTTTTAATGCTGGGAACACAGCTTACAAGGAAAAGCTTGTTTTTTGCCCTTGTCATGGCTACATATAATAGCCTTGCTTCTTCGCTCCTAACTTCCCTTTTCTCTTTTAAGCCCGTTGCTATATCAAGGAATGTGCTTCTAATAGTGGAGCGCTCATAATCTATATAGGGTATGCTTATACCCCCTTCAAGGCTTATGCGAAGCTTGTCGCTATCGCTAAATCTAAATCTGTGAGATAAATCCGCAACTATTACTATAGGAAATTCCAATCCCTTGGATTTATGTATAGTCATAATCCTTACGGCATCGTCCGCCTCAGTTAGCGATACCGCAGAATCCTTAGAAGTTCTCCTTGCCCTGTTTACATCATCAAGGAAGCTTTGAATTGTGAAGCTGCGGTTTTCGTCCCTAGCCTTTTCGCATAGCAGCCTTAAATTTGCCCGCCTTTGCTCTCCGCCCGGCAGCATACCGCAGCGGGCGTATATGTTGGAATCCTCAAGCAGTGTCCATAAAAAGTTTTCAAGGCTCATGCCTTTGGATAGTAATTTCCATTCGTTAAGCTTATCTATGGTAGCTTTTATTTTGGGGTTGTCCTGCTGGCTGAAAAAGCACTCATAAAAGGGTATGCTGTTGTTCTCCGCCCTTATGCGGATATCCGCAAGCTCCTCAGGAGAATAATCAAAACAGGGGCAGCTTAGTACGGATAGCAGAGGCACATCCTGAAAGGGGTTATCAAGAACAGAGAGTATGTTTATTACATCCATAATCTCTTGGCTTTCGTAGTATTGCGAATCCGAATCGTTATATACTGCAATGCCCGCATTTTCAAGCGCGCGCTTTATATAATCCGCCTTGCCGGAGGCTGTTCGCAGCAGTATTACAATATCCCTCTTTTTTATATTTCTATCAAAGCTGTATAGAGGCTTGCCGACTATATCCGATATTTTTTGGGCTATGAGGGCGGCTTCAAGTTCTATGTCTTTTCTTTTTGTGGTGTCTACAATTTTGCTGTCGTCCTCATCGCTGTCTTTTGTTTTTAGTATTAAATTTACCTCTATGCTGTTTGTGTCTGCTTTTTCAGGCTCCTTATTTTTAGGCGGTATAAGGCGGGCTTTGCTGTCATAGTCAAGCTCCGTAACCCTTCGGCGCATAGTGCTTGAGAATACTTCATTTACAGCGTCCAATATATTTTTAGAAGACCTGAAATTAGTTTGAAGGGGTATTAATCTGCTGTCCGCATTTTCAAGTTCATCAAAGCTATCATACTTATCAAGAAATAGCCCGGGGTCTGCAAGGCGGAACCTGTATATGCTCTGCCGCACATCGCCCACCATGAAAAGGCGGTTGTCTATATGTATGCTTTTTATAATCTCTTCCTGTATGCGGGAAATATCCTGATACTCATCTACGAATATCGCCTTAAACTTGCCTGATACATTTTTCCTTACATAGTCATCCCTTAGCGCCTTTAGGGCTAAATGCTCAAGGTCATTAAAATCAAGCAGTTGTCTGCGGCGCTTGTGCTCGGTATATATATCGTGCATGTCCTTTGTAAGCTGCGCAAGCGCGCGCTTCGCGGGCACGGTTTTAGTTATTATTTCAGCAAAGAATGTAAGCTCCTTTTCGCCGTTAGGCAGATATTCGCTTGCGTTTTTTACGCATTTTTTAAGCTCATCGCGAAGCGCCTTAAAGCGCTCCTGTTTTTCTACGCTTTCTTCGGGCGGGGCTTTTTTACTGTTTAACCTTGAGAACTGTATTTTATTAAAATCCCTTATATATATGCCGTTTTCAATTTCAGCAATAAGGTATTTAACTAATTCTATATCCTGCTGCGCCGTTTCAAGGTATCTAAGGGGGCCGTTTTCCTCAAGCGCTATACTTTCGCACATATGACCTAACTGCAATGCGCCTTCAAGCTGTATCATTGCTTCATCAAGCATGAGGGCAAATAGTGGGTTTTCAAGCAGGCTTTTTTCATCGCTGCAATAATCAAGGCTTTCTTCAAGCCAATCCCAAGGGTCTGGAATTGCCATAAGGAAGAAATACAGCTTGTTCATCATGCCCGTTATTTCTTCTTCCTCAAAACTGCGTATAAGCTGAAGGCTGCCTTCGTCCTGCCTGTCGAAAAGCAAATCAAGCGCCTCATCTATGGCTCTTTCCTTAAGCGCGGTAAGCTGAGCGCTGCTGCCAATGCTGGATAGAGGGTCTATGCTTGCCTCAACGAAGTTTTCGCGTATGGTATCGTAGCAGAAAGTGTGAATGGTGCTAATTTTAGCCCTGCCAAGCCGCTGATACTGCTTTGCCATGTGGCGGTTGTCAGCTGCGCGCTTAAGCAGCTCATCCGCAAGCTTCTGGCGCATTTCTCCCGCTGCGGCGCGGGTAAATGTGATTACGAGCATTTCATCAATCTGCGCGCCGTCCTCAATAAAGCGCAGGGCTTTTTCTATCATTACGCTTGTCTTGCCTGAGCCCGCCGCTGCCGATACGAGTATTTCATCGTTCGTCGCCTGTATAGCGCTAAGCTGTTCATCTGTCCACTGCCGCATATATACCTCCAGTCTTAGGCGTATTATACCTAGGTTTATTATAACATAGGCGGGGAAGGCGGCAAAATGTTTCATGTGAAACAATTGGTGTTGCGGGGGCATATATGATGGTGTGTGTAATAAGTATATAATTTAGCAGAGCGAATATATCTTGACCTTTTTACTTATTTAAGTACATGTAAAGCAAATTGTTCCACGTGAAACACAGTATTTATCAAACATATTTTCGGCAATGCGGATATATTGTGTAAAAGGCAATAATGTGGATTTTTGTATCTGTTGAAAATGTAAAATAAAGCGGCTTACAGCACTATGAATATACCTAAAAACAGCAAGAAACAATGTAAAATTACAATGAAGACAATTGTGGATAAGTTGCCGAACCCGCGAATTATTAGAAAAGTTATAAACAGTACCAACAGTTTATCCACAGAAACAGGACAAATATGGACATTTTTACCGAAAAAGGGATAGCTTTGTAACAATTGTCTGCGTAAATGTAAAGGTGGAAAAATGGAGAGGTAAAAGTTTCCCATATAAAGGAGAGGGTAAATATACACAAGAAACAAACACGGGAAATGTTTCACATGAAACATTTTGAAAGCGCATTAATACATGCTGTTCATAATACAATCAAAAAACACCGCCGTAAATTTAAGCTAAAACAAAAATTATCCCACCCAAAACATATGTTCATGCTGTTCCCCTATACACAAAACAGCCTAAAATGTGTACAAAATATGTTTTTAATGGAATTTCGCTTAAAATATCTTTTCTTTTGTTTATAATATACGCGGAGGTGCTTATGCCAAACTTTACACTTAGTGACGATGTATTTACTAAAGCCGCAGAGCTTTTCGGAACCCCCCTATACCTTTACGATGAAAAGGGAATAAGGGATAATATTAAAAGGCTGAAAGACGCTTTTTCTTGGAATAAAAATTACAGGCAATATTACGCCGTAAAGGCGCTGCCAAACCCCGAGATATTAAAAATCATGCTGTCCGAGGGCTGCGGGATAGATGTTTCCAGCGAAACGGAGCTGCTGCTTGCTGACATGGTAGGCGCAAAAGGCAAGGATATATTCTTCTCCGCGAACGCTATGCCTGCGCACGAGCTAGGTATGGCAAGGGAAAGGCAGGCGCATATCAACCTTGATGACATAAGCGATATAGATACCCTGCTTTCATTTGGCGAACCGCCCGAAACTCTGTGCCTTAGGTTCAACCCCGGCGGCAGCTTTTCAAGTGAGAATGATATTATGGGTTCCCCCGGGCAGTCTAAATATGGTTTTACAAGACCGCAACTGACTGATGGGCTTGTTAAGCTAAAAGCCGCGGGCGTTAAGGGCTTTGGGCTACATGCTCTGCTTGTTTCAAACTCTCAGCTGCCGGATTATTATCCCCGCCTTGCAAGGCTGCTAATAGAAACGGGTATAGAGCTTGAAAACGAAACGGGCGTAGAGTTCAGCTACATAAACCTATCCGGCGGCATAGGCATAGCATATAAACCAGAGGGCAAGCCTGCCGATATTTATAGCCTTGCTGCAGAAGTAAAAAATGTTTTTAGTGAATATAAAAAGCTTGACATGCCCCTTTTTACTGAGCTTGGCAGGTATGTAACCGGCCCTTACGGCTTTTTAATCGCAAGGGCTATACACGAAAAGGATATACACAAGCGCTACATAGGGCTTGACGCCTGCGCCGCAAACCTTATGCGGCCTGCAATGTACGGGGCGTATCACCATATACATGTCGCGTATAAAAGGGATATGGCGCACGATACTATGTACGATGTAACAGGCTTCCTATGCGAAAACAACGATAAATTCGCCATAGATAGAATGCTGCCCAAGATAGATATAGGCGATTTAGTTATAATACACGATGCCGGCGCGCATTCATTCTCCATGGGCTACCAATACAATGGCAGACTAAGGAGCGCGGAGGTATTATACACAGTAGATGGGGATTATAGATTAATTCGCAGGAAGGAAACCCCGGAGGATTATTTCGCCACATTGTATTTTTAATGCTTTTCATGGTATCATAAAGAAAAACGAGGGGGATATTATGGACTATACCGAGCTTTTCTATAAACTGGGAGCGATACAGAAGGGGCATTTCATAAGGAGCAGCGGCAGGCATACCGACATATATGTACAGTGCGCTAGGCTTTTTGAAAACCCGTCCACAGGCGCAATGGTAGCCAAGGGTTTAGCAGAAAACTTTGTGGGCGAACCCATAGACATAGTTATGAGCGCCGCAATAGGCGGTATGCTTATTGGCTACGAAGTCGCAAGGGCGCTTGATAAGCCTTTTATATACTGCGAAAGGCAGGACGGCGCAATGGTAATAAAACGCGGCTTTAAAATACCCGAAAACGCCAATGTGCTTTTAATAGAGGATGAGATTACCACAGGCACATCCGTTAGAGAGATGATGGAAATACTAAGGGCATTAGGCGCAAGCTGCGTAGCCGTAGCCTGCATAATAGACAAGTCGAACGAAAAATTAAATTTCGGCGTGCCCAAATTTTCACTGGCAAAAGTAGAAGTGCAAAACTGGCGCTCAAGCGATTGCCCTATGTGTAAGGAGTAATTTGTATCGCTTATAAAATGCCGGACGCTATCTGGCAAAAAATTTATTGATGTATTACAGAAAGTCGAAAAACAATTCGGCTTTTTGTTTTCTAAAGCACATTAAAAACACAACATTTTACAAAAACTTCACACAAAACATCGGAAAAAACGATAATATTTGTTATCATATATGTGGCGGTATACCCGCCAATTAATATGGAGGTATTTATGAAAAAGAGATTATCAGTACTGCTATTGGTTTTTAGCATAGTTGTTATGTCCTTATGTGCTGCCAGTGCGGAAAGCCCAAGCGTGAAGGACTTAGAATACGCCTATTTCGTATCTGAAAAGAACTATCTAACGATAGGCAAGGAAAACACATGGCATATAGATATGAGCGGCAACCCTATTGACTATACTTACGATTGGAAGTTATATATTCGCAAGGATTTAGGCGAAGATAAGCTTGAATATGTTGCCGGAGATAAAAAGGAAGGCGAGCCCAGCTTTGCCGCTACAGTAGATACTGAGGCGCATTATGTATTACATGTAGATATAATGAGCAAGGATTTTTATTCTACAACGCTAAAGAGCGAAATGTACCTTGCCACAAATGAGGCAGATGTAAATAACCCCGATACCGTGCCAGGCAAAGTAAAACAGATAGTTGATGAATGCAGGGCGCAAAATTTAACCAGCGATTATGATAATGCCCTGTGGCTGCACGACTGGCTTATTTATAATGCCGATTATGACGAAAGCAAAACCATACACGAAGCGGCGGGCGTACTATTACAGGGCAAGGGCGTGTGCGAGAGCTATGCGCTTGCCTACCAACTGCTGCTTGGCGAAATTGGCATACCAAGCATTTACGCCACCGGTTACGCAGGGGGAGATTTACACGCATGGAATTTAATTAAGCTTGATGATAGCTGGGTATATGTAGACTGCACTTGGGATGATCCTATCGGCTGCGGCAATGAGGGCTATGGATATTTTGGTCTAAGCGATAAGCTTTTATCACGCGACCATATGTGGAACGCCGATATGTCTAAACTTCCAAAGGCAACAACGGATGAATACAACTACCTTATGCGAAACGGCGCAAAAATATTTCATACTGAAGAAGAAATGAATACCGTGCTATCTAACGCGCTTGAGCAAAAGGAAACGCCAATAAACTACCTGTATATGGGGGAAAATAAATACTTTGATACATATGAAATTACATCATGGCTCAAAAAGAACTTCTCAAAGCATATGGTGGAAACTTACTCTGTAAGCGGCAGCAGGTTCAGCGGAAAAATAGAACTAAGCTATAAGGACGGCGAGGGCTATGCCTTCTATACCAGCGATGAAGAGATGGAAAGCGCACTTAAAACCGCATTCACCAATAAGGAAAACCCTGTAAAAATAATGTATAGGGGAGAAGACCAGTACTATACTATAGAATATCCCATCAAAAAATGGCTGCAAAACAACTATTATAAATACTTTGTAAATGAATATAGCTACAGCTATACATCAAATACTGCAGATATTTCTGTTACATATGGCAATTTTGACGATTATAGCGTGTTTACTACCGTTGAAGAGCTAAATAGCATACTTGATGCCGCTAAAACAGAAAAGAAAACAGAATTAAAGCTTTATTATACAGGCGATGACCCCTACTTTATGATAAATTCTAAAATAAGCTCATACATGCTCGCCAATTCAAAGGAAATAGTGCAGTATTACGGCAGCGTATCCAGCTTTTACGCGGAAATAACAGTGGAGTATAAATAAAATATGAACGAAATAATCAAACCCGTATCGGATTTTTTTAAGCAGGCAAGCGTTGATACTGTGCTCAACCTTGCCGGCACATTGCTGCTTTATATAATAGGCTGGAAAATTATTAAAAAGCTTATGACCTTAATTGAAAAAAGGCTACTAAAAAGCAATATGGATAAGGGAGTGGTGTCTTTTCTATCGAGCCTTATATCCATATCGCTAAAGGTGCTGTTAATAGTATCCGTGCTTATTAAACTTGGCGTACCGAGCGCATCATTTGTAACGCTTATGGGCTCTGCCGGTATCGCCATAGGTCTAGCTATGCAGGGCAGCCTTGCCAACCTTGCGGGCGGGCTTATGATACTTATATACAAGCCATTTAAGGTGGGTCATTTTATAGAGTGCAATGGCTTTACCGCAGGCATAGTTAAAGAAATAGGCATATTCTATACCAAGCTTAGAACACCGGATAACAGAACAGTTGTTATGCCAAACAGCACGCTTAGCAATGGCAATGTAATAAACATGAATGAAAATCCAATCCGCCGTATAGATATACCGCTCAGCTTTTATTCAAATGTAGATGTTGAAAAGGTTAAGCAAATTATGACGGATACCGCACTATCCCACCCCGACACTCTAGAGGAACCCGCAATGGAAGCAAGGCTTACCACCATAGAGCAGGGAGTATTTACATTTACCCTGCGTGTCTTTACCCCTCAGGATAAATGGTGGAACGCCCGCCACGACTTAAATGAAGCTCTGGTAAGCGCATTTGCAAAAGAGAATATACCCTTCGCACCGCCTCAAGTAGCTGTGGAAAAGGTGGGAGCTTAAAGTAGGCGTTTAACAATCGCTTTATGTTTTTGTATAATATACAGCAGCGCTTAATATTATAAACTGAGTTTATTTAAATGCAGATTATCTTATGAATACAAAAGAAAATTGTAGCAAACTTGAGATCACAAATTGTGATTTCAAGTAAATTATTTCACATAATCCATAGCATACCCTATTGTTACATTTGTGCTTACAGCACACAACTTAGTAAGCACTATAAACACTACTCTATATTAGCAGGTATAGTCTTTATTCCGAATATGAAATATATAATATGGAACAGCCAAACAATGCTTAGCACTATGCGCCCGACGGGTACCGCGTCCATCATAATAAAACCTATGCTCATAAGTATGGTAACGGTTATCATTAGGCGTATTTTTGCTTTTTTTGTCATCCCTCTGCCGGCTACATAATCCTCTAAATTGTCCTTGTATAGTTTGGTGTTTATAAACCAGTTATATATTTTTTCATTGCTCCTTGCAAAGCAAAACGCCGCCAACAGCAAAAAGGGGAAGGCGGGCATCATAGGCACAACAGCGCCTATTGCACCAAGCGCAAGCCCTATTGCGCCGATTATTATGTACACCATCTTTTTTACTGTCATTTTCTACTCTCCTTTACAATTTTGTGTTTAATCGTTGCTGTAACATGCTTAAGTGCCAATATAGGGTGATGGAAAAGCATACGCGGCGCCGCATAGCGCATAACCTTGCGTATTTTTTCCCGCATTTCAGGTTTGTAGCAGTGTACGGGGCAGTTTGAGCAGAAGCTTTTTACCTCTATAAAGGGGCAGGCAGCTGTGCGCGCGTTTGCGTAGTCTATAAGCTTAGCGCAATCCCTACACAGGTTTTTTCCGCCATGGTTTTTATTACAATAAAATCTAATCATCCATGTAACCATAGCCTGTTCTTTTTGTACAAGCTGCTGCCTTTCCATCAGCTTATTCTCCCGTGTTCAACGCAATATGTCTTATCTGCAATGCCCATGGTGGATTGCCTGTGGGATACCAGCACTACGGTTTTCCCATCACGGGCTTCAAGCAGGGATTTTAGTATTACCACTTCATTTAGGCTGTCTAAATTGGCGGTAGGCTCATCAAGCAGTATCATAGGCGCGTCGTGCAGGAAAGCCCTTGCAAGGTCTATGCGCTGGCGCTCTCCGCCTGAAAGCGTGTCGCCAAGCTCCCCAACCTGAGTGTCATATCCATTTGGAAGGTTCATGATAAAATCGTGAACCGATGCTTTTTTGCAAGCTTCTATAATTTCATCGCTGCTTGCGTCCCACTTTGCAATGCGTAGGTTATCGGCGATAGACGCTCTAAATAGATGCGTTTCCTGCGTTACATAGCTTTGCATATCACGCAGGTTGTCCGTGTTAATTTCATCAATGGGGGCACCGCTTATAAGTATCTCCCCGCTATCCACATTCCAAAAGCGCATTAGCAGCTTTAATAATGTAGATTTACCGGAGCCGGAGCGCCCTGTAATGCCTATTATTCTGTTATATGGCAGTTTAAGAGAAACCTCTTTTAGTATAGGCATTTCATCATATGCAAAGCGTATATTATTAGCCTGCGCTCCTGTAAATGTTACATTAGCCTTGCCCTTTACATCATTTACTACCGGACTTTCATCAAGGATATCAAGCATACGGTTTCCTGCGGCAAATGTGTTTTGAAGAGTTGTTCCAAGGCTTGAAAGCGCTACAACAGGGCCAAAGGAGCTCATAAGCGCAAGGCTTGCTATAAGTGCGCCTTCAAAATTTGCAAGCTTAGCTGAAACAAGCAGCATAACTATATCAAACAGGAATATAACTGTATTTGTAATAGCAGTGTTATGCCCTGCGGTACTCTTCATTTTTGCTTCCACCTTGGATAGGCTATTTGTGCGCTTGCCTATGCCTTCAAGGCGCTCTTTTCCCTTGCCGTACTGCATAATTTCGGATAGCCCTCTAAGGCTTTCAAGCACATATGCAGATAGCTCGCCGGATTGTTTTCTAAAGCGCATACCGATATCTTCGCTGCGTTTGCTTGCAAAAAGCGGAAGTACCACACCCACAACCGCATAGGCTATAAACGCTATCAGTCCAAGCGCCCAGTGTATAGCGCCTATAAAGCCTATCATTATCGCTGAAAAAATAATGGCTATTGCAATGGGGGATATGGTGTGCGCATAGAATACTTCTAAAAGCTCTATATCTGAAGTTATAAGCGCAATTAAATCGCCCTTGTCTTTGGTTTCAAGTTTTGCAGGGGCAAGCTTTCTTAATTTGTCGAACACTATATCCCTAAGCCTTGCAAGCAGTTTAAATGCAATTAAATGGTTTGAATATTGTTCCCCGTAGCGCAATAATCCGCGCGCAACCGCAAATACTAAAAGTATAATGGCTATTGCTTTAATGCTTAAAGCTGTTTCTATGCCGAGCGCATTTAGTATTGCGTAGCCACCCAAAATAGTTATAAAGCTGGCGCATATATGCCCTAATACCCCCATAGCTATGGCAAGCAGCATAATACCAATTAGTGGACGAACCAAGCCTATAAGCCTTGCCATAACCTTAAAACCGCTGCGCTTCATTATGCTTTCCCCCCTTTATTAAAGGCGGTAAGCGCCTGCTGGGTTTCCCATAGCTTTGCGTAATACCCTTTTTGTGAAAGCAAACACTCATGCGCGCCCTGCTCAACAAGTGCGCCCTCTTTAAGCACATATATATTGTCCGCTGAAACTACATTTGCAAGCCTATGCGCTATAAGTATTACCGTCTTTGTTTTAGAAAGGGAATGTATGGTATCAAGTATTATATTTTCGCTTTCTACATCTATGTTGGATGTCGCCTCATCAAATATATATACGCTGCTATTATGCAGCAGCGCCCTAGCCAGCGCCAAGCGCTGCCTCTGTCCGCCGGAAAAATTAGCGCCCTGCTCTAATAGCTGCGTATCAAGCCCCTGTTCGCTTTTTAGAAATTCCGTAAGCGCTACTCTATCCAGCGCTGACCAAAGCGTTTTATCATCTGCGTTTGGCGCCGCCATAAGAAGGTTATCCCGCACAGTGCCTTTAAATATATAGCTTCTATGCCCTATATAGCTGAAGTTTTTCATAATGCTTTTTTCGCTAAGCGTAGATAATGGTATGCCGCCCACTGTTAATTTGCCGCTGTAACCTTTAGCTTTTCCCATAATTAAATGCGCCAATGTAGATTTACCCGAGCCGCTCTCCCCGACTATCGCCGTAAAGCTGCCCTGCGGAATTATTAAGCCTATATCTTTAAGCACAGGGCGGTCTTTTTCATATGCAAAGCTAAGCTTTTGGAAGTATATGGTTTTATTATCCGGCACGGGCGTAGGGTGCGTTTCAGGCTCCGGCAGGTTAAGCAGACGGAAAATTTTATCAGATGCCGCTATGCCGTTCATCGCTATGTGAAAGAAACTGCCAAGCAGACGCATAGGTAGGAAGAAATCCGCCGCCAGCAGCAGTATCAAAAGGCTGCCTGCAATATCAACCCGCCCTGCCTTAAACTGCCATGCGGCAAGTATTACGCCAAGCGCCGCTCCGCCGTAGGCGATAAGGTCCATAATGCTAATGGAGTTAAGCTGCATAAGAAGCACCTTCATGGTTATACGCCTAAACCTTTCGGATTGTTTGTTCATCTCCTCATGCTTAAAGCCGTCTGTCTTGTAAATTTTAGTGGTAGTAAGCCCTTGCAAGTTTTCTAAAAATGTGTCGCCAAGGTCTGTATACGCTCCCCAGTATTTTGAAAGCAGCTTTTTAGCCCAGCGCTGCACGGCAACTATGGTAACGGGTATAAGCGGCACGCATAAAAGCAACACCGCCGCTGCGGGTAGGTTTACGAAACTTAGCACTGCAAATAGGGTTAAGGGAGCCAGCATTGCATAGAAAAACTGCGGCAGATACTGCCCGAAATATGTTTCAAGCTGTTCCACGCCTTCAACCGCAACCTGCACTACTTCGGATGTTTTAACATGCTGTGTGTATGCGCTGCCAAGGCGCAAAAGCTTTGAAAATATCTGCGTGCGCAAACGCTGTTTAACTTCTTTGGAGGATAGATAGCTCATGTGGCTTGCGATTATTGTACATACATAGCGTATAAGCATAGCTATGCCTATAATAATTGCCGCTTTTAGCAATATGTCGCCTTTTATATCGCCGTGGTATAGCAAGGCAAGAAGGCGAGCTATAGTTGCCATAATGGCAATATTAGCTATAAGCGATACCCATTGAGCGACTATGTTTTTAAATATATACTCCTTGCTCTTTGGCACCAAAGCTATAAGCTTTTTATCAATCACTCCATACACTCCTTTATAATTAAATGCAGAAATGCCACATTGTATTATGCATATCGTTAGCGCAAACTAACCATAATCACTATATATATTGGAGCTTTGAATGTCAAGCTGTTTAATGGAAAAAACAAAATAGCCCTAAAGCTAAGGGCTATATGAAAAAGCAGGTAATCGATATATCTTTATTTTTTTATTTTGTGCAGTGCTAGTAAAATTATAAGCAATTTAAATTACCATTTCACTACCTGCGGATATATAATCAATACTATCGCCCATATTAAATTTAAGTCTTTCATATGGTACTATTCCTGTACAATGGCATGTATAGAATTTTGCTTTTGTACCCATTAGATATTTAGCAATATTATCTATAGTATCAAAATCCTCATTTCCAAAAGAGCGGCTGGAAAGATGGAATCCGCCTATTACAAAGCTCGGCATATGCCCTTTAAGGGTATAAAAATGCTCAAGTATATTTACTATGCCATTATGAGCGCAACCTGTTATTAGTAGAGTTTTTCCATCTTCCTCAATAGCGATGTTTTGTTCATGAGCAAAGCAATCGTCTGTTATTTTTCCATTGTACTCAGCAAGTAATCCCTTATTTGTTTTTGGTGGAGCTTCTTTAAGACTGACATTTGAGAACAAGCATATATCTTTATCTATAGAATAATAATCCGTAGTGAATACAATTTGACTATTATTTTTCAAATCCTCATCCAAGCCGATGTACTCCATTTCTCCTGCCTGGCGCAATGCATAATGCTTTTGAAAGGCTTCTTTGTGGATATATACTTTCGCCTTGTTGTTTTCCTGTAAAAACAGCTTTAATCCACCGCCGTGGTCGTTATGCCCATGCGAAATTACAAGAAAATCAACATCGGCAATATTTACATCCATTTTTTTGGCGTTTTCAAGGAATAGCCCGCTTGCGCCCACATCAAACAATATTCTATGCTTATTTGTTTCTATATATAAGCTTAAACCATGCTCATTGCCAAAGCCCTGAGTTGCTGATGTGTTTTCCACTAAAGTTTTAATAAGCATATATACTAGCCATCTCCTTTGAGGTATTATATATTATTATAGAGTATATATCGTTCTACAACAATCTATAGATAGAGTATCTCTCACGCCCCCACAAAGCCATCGTAATACTCAGCCTGCTCTATAATCAAATTCATTATCTTGTCTCTTTGGTCTTTAGGATATTTATATTTACTGAGTAGCCTTTTTACAGTCCGCCTCATATTTGCCTTGCCGGACTCTCTCATCATCCAATCAGGAGTCATTTCTTTTGTAATGGTTTTTGTTAATTCCTGTGTAAATTCAATTAGTTCCTCATTTGTATAAAAATCGAGAATATTCTCAGGTTTACTTATTGCGTGATAAAAAGCCAATTCTTCCTTGTTCAGCCCTAAGGCTTTGTTTTTCTCTTCTAGGCTAACAATCTCCTTAGCTAAATCCAATAATAATTTTCTTGTACTGGCTATGTTACAATCTTTAACGCTATTGCTTTCCAACACGCCAATAAATTTATCCAAGCTCTCGGCGTTATCCAGCATACTCTCCCTGTATCTCTTCATAATGCCTTTTAGTCTTTCGGAAAACTCTTTGCCCTTTACAATATCTCCTCTGTAGTATGCACTTATTTCATCTTTAAGCAGTTTGTTGAGCAGCTCAATACTGAGGTTTTTTTGCTCCATTTTTTCAATTTTTTCAATAAATAACGGGTCGAATAAACTAAAGCCCTTGTCGAAGTCTTGAAATAGATTTATCACTCCTTCACTGTGAATAGAGTGCTCTAAGAGTTCTCCTATTTGTTTATTTATTTCATCTTTCCCAATTTTTCCGGGCATAGTTATTCTATTTAGGCTTATGCGTATTGCCTCAAAATACGCAGCTTCTCTCTGCTCAGGTTTTGTTGTAATGGACGAGCAGAGAGAATGCGCTTGTTTTAAAGCATATGATTCATTTTTAAATTCATTCTGTTTATTCTCAGGAAAAGAGAGGATATGATTTAAGCCTTCAGTTATCAAATCGGCTAATTTGGCGCTCTTTATATCCTCAGAAAAAATATGAGAATAGTTAAAGCCGTAGAAAAACACATTTCGGCATACTTCCAGTTTTTCTTGGAATTTAGGATAAGCGGAATCTCGTATGTCGGCGTTATCTATTGCGTCTTGGTCGGCTTTTGTATAGTCTCGCATAGCTTCTTTTAAAGCGTTTGCTATGCCTATGTAGTCAACAACTAAGCCGCCTTCCTTATCTTTAAATACTCTATTTACTCTGGCAATTGCCTGCATGAGATTATGCCCCTTCATCGGCTTGTAGATATACATGGTAGCCAAACTGGGTACATCAAAGCCCGTTAGCCACATATCCACAACTATAGCTATCTTGAAAGAATCATCATCATCTTTAAATTTCTTTGCTAATTCTTCTTTGTCGGATTTAGTGCCTATAATTTTTTTCCACTCTTCAGGGTCATTATTATTAGCTGTTATAACAGTTTTAACTTTTTCATTCCAATTTGGACGGAGTTCTAAAATCTTATTATAGATTTTAATGGCTATTTTCCTATTATATGCCACAATCATAGCCTTACCTGTCAAAAGGTCTTCCCTTGTTTCTTCATAGTGGGCTATTATGTCGTTTACAAGGGTATCTATTGCCTCGTCAGAGCCTATAATTTGCTCAAGCCTGCTTAGTTCTCTCTTACTGGCTTCTATATCTAGCTCATTAGCGCTTTCAGATAGTTCTGCGTACTTATTATCTATTTCTTTAAGTATTTCCTCATTTAAGCCTAAATTTATAACCCTGTTTTCATAGTACACAGGTTTTGTTGCGCCGTCTTCAACGGATTGACTCATATCGTATATATCGATATATTCTCCAAATATTTCCTGCGTATCTTTATCATTAGAGCTCAAAGGCGTTCCTGTAAAGCCTATATAAGTGGCATTAGGCAGAGATTTTCTAACCAGTCTAGCCATGCCGCTTTGTATTTGACCATCTCGGCTTATCTTCTCTCTTAAGCCATATTGCGAGCGGTGCGCTTCATCAGCTATTACGATAACATCATTCCTATCGGTAAGCGCTTCCTCTGATTCGGCAAATTTTTGCATGGTAGAGAAGAATATGCCATTTGAAGTTCTATTATCTAACAACTCATGGAGATGTACCCTTGATTCCGCTTGTATAGGGTTCTGCCTTAGGAATCTCTTTGCCCTTGAAAACTGCCCATATAGTTGGTCGTCAAGGTCATTTCTATCGGTGAGGATTACGAATGTGGGCTGTTTCAAATCCTTTGTCAGATAAGCTGTGTAAAATACCATTGATAAAGACTTTCCGGAACCTTGTGTATGCCAGAATACGCCGCCCCTGCCATCACCTTTTTGCATGGCTGCTTTAGTAGAATTTATAGCCTTATGAACTGCAAAATACTGATGGTACTGTGCAAGTATTTTGTATATACCTTCATCTTTATGCTCAAATAATATGAAGTTTTTTACTATGTCTAAAAAACGCTTTTTGTCTAAAACGCCCTCAAGTAAGGTTTTATAATCTGCATAAAGGGTTGATTTATAAGACCCATCTACCGACTTCCATTCCTTATACCAAGCTTCGTTAGCGGTAATAGTGCCGACCTTAGTGGTTGTAAAATCAGATATTATATTAAAAGCATTGTATACAAATAATTCTTCTATATCGTGCTGATAATTTTTTATCTGCCTATAAGCGCTTCCTATATCGCTAAATTCCGATGTCATTGATTTTAGCTCAATCACTACCAAAGGCAGACCGTTTATATATAAAATTATATCCGGTCTTTTTGTATCCTTACCTATAATGGTAAGCTGATTTGTTATTACAAATGAATTGTTGGCGACATTTTCAAAATCCAGTATATAAACTCTCTCGGTTTTTTGCTTATTATCAGTATAATGAGATATCTCCATGCCGTTCTGTAGATACTCAAAGAAGGCTTCATTTCTAGTAACGAGTAGACCGGCATCTATATTTTTTACTTGATATATAGCCCTTTCGATTACTTCTTCGGGAAGCTCTGGGTTAAGTCTTATAAGAGAATCCCTAAAAATCTCAGTAGCGATAGGGGACTTCATGCTGTCCCTCACTATCTCTTGGTGGGGGATATATTTATAGCCTAAATCTCGAATAAAGGATATAAATAAATTCTCAAAACCTTCTTCAATATAAATTTCAGACATGACTTTCTTCTTCTACACATAATTTAATATCGCTCACATCTATTTCTCCTGACATAAGTTTGGGGAGTAATGTGTTGCGGGTTTGGGATAATGTGTTATTCTCTTTATTTAAATTATTAATCAAGTTTGCGATGGGACTGATAAAATCAGCAAATCTTTCTTGTACTGTTTTTTCAGGTACTAGAACATCTATATCCTTTATAATTTTCGAATTTACTGCATTGCCTATTGATGATGTGTTCCCCAATTTTGAAAAAGGAAATTCTTTAAAATATAGATACAGATATAAACTATCTAACTTTGAATCAGAAAATTGTGCAATTGCTTCATTAGTGCACATTGGTTCAGAGGTAATGGCAAGTCTTCCTACGGTTAATTTAAAACTAAGTAGCAGGACACCTGCATCAGCTACAGGTACATTAAATTTGTCTACAGCTTCTTCGGTTAAATACTCTGTACTTTTATCAATAAACATGTTAGAGTTTCCCATATCTTTAATTGATATCCACTTAACGCCACTTCTATCACTAAACCATTTTTCTTCTTTTCTTGGGGGAGTTCTTCCTATTTTAAGATTACAGATATCGTTTACCTTTTTAACACCCCACCCCTCAGGAATCAAACCCAATTCACTTTCTACAAATTCTCCATCTTGGAAGGGCTCAAAATCTATAAACCAAGATTTAAAAATAGCTTGAGCCTGTTCTTCCAGGTTAGCGATTATTTTGTTGTTGACTTCGATTTTTTGGTCGAAAGAGGACAAGATATTTGAAATTTTTGATTGAGTTTTTTTGTTAGGAATGACAACCTCAACATTTTTCATTGATTTTCCAGAGATTTCACTAAAAGTGCTTCCGCTACTTTTGTTTTTTATCTTTTCAGTATTGTATTTTAATAAATAATACAAAAATTCACTTGAAGTAACTTCTTCATCAGGAATAACAGACTTAAAACCTTGGTTTGTTGAAACTTTTTGTCCGGCTATTGCAATATATCCAATTGGTGCTCTTGAAGAAAATAAAACTGTACCCTTAGGAAGTAGTTTTGCGCTAGAATTCTTTAAGCCTTTATCTGTTATATTCCTTTCTCCAGCAAAAATATATTTTTTTGTATATCCAGATAAATCTTTTGGGGTAATCCAAGGTATGTTTCCTCCGTAATACTCATCGACCTTTGTTGATGGAGTGCCGCCGCCTATAACTTCGCCTAAATCTTCTATTTTTACTTTCTTCCATTCATCATCTTTAAACTTCATATCCAATCCCCTCAAGCTGCTCTTTAATCAAATCTTCAAGTCTATGAGATTCATCAAAGAGTTGTGAAAGCTCTGCTGTTAATCTCTCCATCTTTTCATCAAAAGGCTCTCCGTCATCTTCCTCTTCTTCAAGCCCCACATATCTTCCGGGAGTTAGAACAAAGTTATTTTTTTCTATTTCTTCCAAGTCCGCCACATGGGCATAGCCGAGCTCCTGCACATCTTTACCTTCAACAAAGTCATTATAAGTTCCGGCTATTCTTTCTATATCTTCATCTGATAAATCTCTATGCGCTCTATCAACCATATGACCTATGCTTCTGCAATCTAGGAAAAGAGTTTTACCTTTTTGTTTTTTATCTTTATTTATAATCCATAGGCTTACTGAAATTCCTGTTGAATAGAAAAGCCTATCGGGCATGGCTATTATACATTCTACAAGGTCATCTCTTATGATGTTTTCCCTTATTTCGCCTTCTCTGCCGCTTGCGGATAATGAGCCGTTTGCCAATACAAGACCCAATTTACCTTTAGGGGAGAGATGATAAATCATATGCTGCATCCAAGCGAAGTTAGCATTTCCGGCAGGCGGTAATCCATATTTCCACCTTGCATCTTCTGTAAGCTTATCCCCGCCCCAGTCTTTCATATTGAAAGGTGGATTTGCCAATATAAAATCCGCCCTCATAGTTTTATGTAAATCATTAAAGAAAGTATCAGCATGTCCTTGCCCGAGATTACCCTCTAGGGCATGGATAGCCAAATTCATCTGTGCGAGTTTCCAAGTGTTGGCATTTGATTCCTGCCCAAAGATTGAAAGATTATCTACACGACCCTGATGATTTTCCACAAATTTAGCAGATTGAACGAACATTCCCCCTGCACCGCAGCAAGGGTCATACACCCGTCCTTCATAGGGTTGTAGTATTTCCACCAAAGTTTTTACTACACTTGAGGGCGTGTAAAATTCACCGGCATTTTTACCTTCTAAAGATGCGAATTGTGCCAGTGCATACTCATATGTGCGCCCTAATATGTCTTTAGAATTTCCGTGTTCTTTGAGCTTGAGATTATTAAAAAGGTCTACGACTTCCCCAAGGCGTCTTTTATCAAGTTCAGGTCTTGCGTAGTTCTTGGGTAATATACCTTTTAATCTGTCATTTTCGTCTTCAATTGCAACCATAGCCCTGTCTATTACTTGACCGATTTCAGGAGTCATGGCTTGAGAGGCTATGTAATTCCATCTGGCTTCCTTGGGAACGAAGAATATGTTTTTAGCGAGATATTCATCTCTGTCTTCTTCAAATCCTTCTCCCTCGTCTATTAACTCTTTATATCTATCTTCAAAACTATCGGATATGTATTTGAGGAAGATAAGACCCAAGACAACATTCTTGTATTCAGCTGCATCGATATTGCCCCTTAACTTATCAGCAGCGGCAAAAATCTCTCTTTCAAAACCTAAATTTGCACCGTTTACCTTGTCTGCCATCCTGTCCTCCTGTTTTATTTATTGTTAAATGTCTTTCGCAATCCAGTAAGATATTCATATTATACCTTAGATGCTTATTTTATAAAAACAGATTATGCGGTTAATATTGAATTGAAGTTTTTATTTTCAAGGTTTTCTCTTTAATTACCAATTATTTCTTTAGTTCTTTTTAAAAGAATAGAACAAACCCTCTGCGCTAAAAAACCTTATCTGTATTTAACATAAGCACAAAGCAAATGATAACCCCTAATCCCTCTGCATATGCAGCCCAAATTTATAGCAGGAATAAGGGCTGTCCTTTGGCTCTACGCTGAACTGCTCGTACCTGTGTTGGGATTTATGCAGGGAATAGGCAGCTTGAGCCACTTCAAAACCTGTTAGGCCTTCAAAGTATTCTAGCGGCATATCCCAGTCGAACACTTCGGGGTTGGTTTCGGATAGGTGTATGTACAGCTTTTTAACGCCATGCGTGCCGTATGCTGCGGCTGTGTTGGGGAAGGCGGCGCTATCCGCTGCGGCGTCAAATGCGTATATAGCGGCGTCTGCGCACATGCGGTGCATACCGTGGCCGTACTCGCCTTCTATATCGTGTGTGAAAACTGTTTCGGGGCGGTACTTGCGGAACAGCTCCACAATATAGCCCCTTACCTTGTTTTTGCCAAAATAATCATAAGCTGTGTTTAGCCTTTTTGAGTGTTTGTCAGAGAACGGCCCCATTACGGGGTAGTTTTTCATACCCGCAGCCCATAGCGCGTTTAAAAGCTCGCTTTTTCTTAGCTTGTTAGATGGCGTAATAACAGCTGCAACCACATCCTGCTTTAATTCTCCTGCAAAGTAGGGTATAACTCCGCCAAAGAAAAGCATTTCATCGTCCGGGTGGGCGAATAGTACCATTATATCGCAGGCATTGTCCGGCTGCTCCCATACCTGCACATATCTTGGTATATTTCCGCTGCTTAATACATACACCTCTTTAACTGAAAACCACTTAGCCTTGGCTTCGCTTGGCTCTACCCTTATCTGCGTTGCGCCATCAAGCGGTATATATTGGTGCAGATAGCCGTCCGCCGGATATTCCGCCATGTAAGCGGTGCCGTCTACATATTGGTAAACGCGGAAGCCCTTAGGGTCATCATCAAAGCAAATGTACATGCCGTAGGCTTTTTCGTTTGTGTATATGTTGAAGCCCTCGCTGTTAAAACGGGTGTCATAATCCCTATCAGTAAGGCGGAAAGCGTTTTTCTGGTTATTGTCCGCCTTTATTGTGCAGTAGGGGGTTAAATCCCTAGCGTCGCCCTGTTTAGGCGCGTATATAATATCAAGAAAAGGCGCGCCTTCCTCTGAAAGCGCGGGGGATAGTAGCATAAGCAGCGCCATAAGCGCAATTAGTAGCCTTTTTAGCATAGTGTTTCCTTTCATGCGATTGCGCTTAGCGCAAGTAGATATTGCCCTAGATAGTATAGAGTTATGCAAAGATAGTCGTTAAATTTTGCCGGACCAAAAAACAGCCGGTAGGCTATCATGCTGTCCGACACGGCAAAAAGCAAAGCCCCCACAAAAGCGAAGGGGTTTACAAATATAGATATTGCAAGCATAAGCAGTATTATGTGCGCATAGCCTACATAGGGAGCTATGTTTTCCTTGGTTTTTTCTTTAAGGGATTTCGCTACAAAATATGTAGCCACTACCATTAAAGCGTATACTATTATGGAATATAAGTTAAGCCCGCCTTTTTGGAAAAACGCTACAATGTACGCCACATGCCCAAGGGCGAATACCCCCATGCCTGGTATAAAATGCGTTTCAAGCACCATGTCGGCTATGGCGCATATGAAAAGCCCTATTGCTATTGTGTATGCGTATGCGCTGCCGCCTGTAAGCGCCGCAAACAGTGCAAGCAGAGCCGCGCAAGTGGTCGCGCCACCTTTTAGCAGGGTTATCTGGTTTTTGGGAAGGCTTTTTTTCTTCTCGCTAATTTTATATTTACTGCCAAGGTACGCCATAGCTATAAAGGCTATTATTGCCGCGATAATTTTCATAGCGATAATCCCTCCTGTATATTAAAGTATAAGGGCAAGCCCCTAGCTTTGCTGTATGTTGTTTGCCAAAAACTCCTCAACCATTTCAAGGCTTGGCATAGCAGCCTGAGCGCCCTCCATAGTGGTTGAAAGCGCGCCCACAGCGTTTGCAAAGCGCAGCGCCTTTTCAAGCGGCATATCGTTTATTATTGCGTACGCAAGCCCCGCGTTAAAGCTATCGCCCGCGGCGGTTGTATCTACCGCGTTTACGCTGAAAGCGGGGGAGTATAGGCTACTCTCGCTATCTACATACAGGCAGCCGCTCTTGCCGAGCTTTGCAACCACCCTTTTAGCGCCCTTTGAAAGCAGGTATTTTGCCGCGTTTTCCACATCGGATATAGAGCCTATTGGCATACCCGTAAGCAGGCGCAATTCGCTTTCGTTTGGGGTTATCCAGTCTAGCCTAGAAAGGAATATATCATTAAGCGGTATAGCGGGAGCGGGGTCTAGCATTACCATTGTGCCTTGCTTTTCAGCCTGCCTTGCCGCCTGCATACAGCTGTATAGAGGTATTTCAAGCTGCAACATGAGCAGTTTCGGAGCAGCCTGCTTTTTCTGCTGCTCGCTTAAAAAATCCACATCGCAAAGAGCGTTTGCGCCGGGCACAACTGCTATGCGGTTTTCGCCCCTTTTGTTTACCTCAATAAGGGCAACGCCCGTTGGCGCTTCTGTGGTTGTGCCTATGCCGCTTGTATCAACGCCTGCTAAGTTTAGCGCCTCTATGTAGCGCGCGCCGTTAGAATCCTCCCCCACCATACCTATAAAGCTTACAGAAGCCCCAAGGCGGGACAGAGCCATTGCTTGGTTGCCGCCCTTGCCGCCAAGGTAGGTGTTGAAATCTTCTCCTGTTATTGTTTCGCCCGCTGCGTGGAAGCGGGGCAGGCGTACCGTCATATCTACATTGAGGCTGCCTATTACCTGTATATCACTCATTTTGAATTATGTTAAGCGTGAAAGGCGCATCAAGCGTGCCCGCGCCCGATACCACTTCTACCTTGCCTAAATCCAGCCAAATTACGGGCGTTATGCCAAGGTCTGCGCTTTCAACGCCTATAAAGCCTATGGCTCCGTCAACCTTGGTTGAGCGGTTCGCGTGCTTTTTGGTAGACTTAGTGCGCGTCCAAATGGGGCTGTACTTTTTGCTTGAGTACCTGAAAAGCCCGTTATTAAGCGCGTAAGGAGTGCCAACAAAGAAATAATCGCTGTTCTTTTTGAAGCCGAAAGCCTTGTTGCGAAGGTCATCTACAGAGGGAAGGGACACATAGCCCAGCTCTTCGTTTAATACCATTGCGGCTTTATCTTCATCTGTAAAAGCCGCGTCAAAAAACTCGCTGTTTAGGCGGCCGTTAAGCTCGCTCTGCTCAAAGCTGGGGTAGTTGCGCTGGTCGCCATGTACGCGCGCGGCAAACAGCAGATACTCGCTCATTAGGTAGGCGACATTATCCTCCACCCCCAGCACACGCCAAATTATGGGAGCCACTTCGCCGTTTGCCCCCTGAGGATAGCTGCCGAAATACAGGTAGTTGTAACCGAAATTATCATTATAGCCTGCAACTTGTGCCAGCGCGCCGCTAGCCAAAAGCAGTGAAACTAATAGTATTGATACAAAACGCCTACGCCAATTGCTTAACATAGTAAACCTCCTTGTTCTTTTTATAAAGTATAACAAATCCGTTCATCTCGTGCAAGGAGGGGGGAGGGGTGTTGAGGTGTTGAGGTGTTGAGTGGGTTTGTAGGTGGTTTTATTATTTTGATATTTTAATTTGTGTTTTGTGTAATTTATTTTATTTAAGTAAAAGCTTACTCGAAAGAGGTCGAATTTACTCGAAAGACTAGAAAGCTAGTTAAAAGCTTCAAAAGCCTTGCGGTATAAGCGTTTAATAAATATGAAGTATTAATTTACCTGCCGTTTGGTGCGCCTTACTCGAAAGTTGGTTAAAATACTCGAAAGAGTTGAAAGTGACTCGAAAGCTGATCAAAAGTCCTAAAAGCCTTGCAATATAAGCCTTTGTTGAAATCAAGTTGTTAATTTATACGATGTTTGGTATTCCTTACTCGAAAGTTACTAGAAAGCTACTAGAAAGCCAGCTAAAGACAAAGTGTTTTTTAATTACACTAGAGTGTAATATTGGGTAGGATCATTATTATGGTTTCCATGCCATGCAATCAATCCTCTGCTTTCCAAGTTTTTAAGTGATTTCCTTGCTGTTACTATGCTTTTTCCCGTGATGGTCATTGTTTGTCTTGCGGTTATGTTGCCATTCATAAATAAATACTGCATTATTAGTTTTTCATCATCGTTTAGTTCATCAAAAATTTCAGAGGTCAATTTTTTCTTTAGCGAATCAGTAATTCTCACATATCTGTTTAAAACATTGTTTTCAAGTAACAACAGAACCTGATGACCCGGTTCAGAATAAACAGGGTCTTTAAGAAATAGGCTTTGCATTTCTGTATATATACGCTTGACCCCCTCATTCATCTCCTTAACCCAACCAAATTCAGAGAGAACCCTAGCTATTTTGGGGTTTCTTGAATAGCGGGTGTGTCTTATGTTTTCAATGGTAACAATATTTGGTAAAAGTCCAGGGCTGTATATTTCAATTCTATCATCAAACATAATAAACCTAATGTGTTCACCATACATAGAATAGTTACGATGAGCAAGCGCATTTACTATGCCTTCAAACCAAGCAAACTCCGGATATTCCGGCATTCTTTCAAAAACACCTTCATCGTTTAGGTATTGGAATTCCCGCATTTGTGTGTTGATAAAATTTCTTGCTTCTACAATTATTTTTGGAATTGCACTGTCAAAAGTTTGCTCTTTAATAATGTTAAGTCTTTTTCCGGTTTGAGCAAATATCCCATCATATCTAATAAAACGCAGCCTCGCCTGTGGCAAATATTTAGTTGGATTTTTCCCAAAGAGTAGAACTCCCGCTGTTGTCAACTTACCATCTACAATCATACCCCTAGCCTCAAGTATTTCATGAGTTGGTTTATCGGGTAATCCCATATGTTTTCGGTACAGGTTTACTATGTCTTCATCCACATCGTTTAGAGAAGAGCGTTCTATAATTTCATCTTCAAAATAACGCTGTCCTCTATCATATAGGAGTTGTGTGCGCTGTTCATATGTAAGCTTAACGCTTGCATCTCCTTGGCGAAGATAAACCTCATGGTCGAACGATTTAATAACAGTACGATAAGAGGCTTCAATTTCGAGTACAAGTATAATGTCATTTTCACCATTAATATTTGTTACAGCCACTTCAGAAAAATTAATATTGATAGGCGTTTCTGTAAGATGTTTAGCGGCAATAATTTTATAATCCTCAATACTATGGGCGCCTTTTACCCGAAAGCCTGTTATACTGCCGTCATTTTCTATACCTATTGCCAGTGTGCCACCATTTGCATTAGCAAAAGCAACGAGATGGCGTATAATATCTTTCGGTTCGACTTTAGCGCTTTTGCGATCAAAAAACTGGTTTTCCTTTGCAAATTGAAAATATTCAATTGTATTGGGTATTAATTCTTGATTCACTATATATCTCTCCCGTTTATTATTGCCTACTCAAATGTTGCAACTTCTTTTCTGTTTTTTTACTTGAAACCATTATGTATAATAACCTCTCATGATATCTAATATCTCATATCAAACTTACTGTATTGTACCAGAAAGCCCCTAAAATATACAAATCAACGGGGTAAATTGATGTTATACCGTTTATACTACCCCTGCCCCGCAATATACATCTCAGCATAATATCCGTTTTTATCTAGCAATTCCTCATGTGTGCCTACTTCTACTATTGTGCCGCTGTCCATAACTATAATTCTGTCCGCGTCCTGTATGGTGGAAAGGCGGTGGGCTATTATAAAGCTTGTGGAATTGGCGGCAAGCTCCTTTAGGCCTTGTTGGATTAACAGCTCTGTGCGGGTATCTACGGAAGATGTAGCCTCGTCCAGTATAATTATTGGGGCTTTTTTTATCATTGCCCTAGCAATAGTTAGCAGCTGAATTTCCCCTTGGCTTAGGTTTGAAGCGCCTTCGGTTAATACTGTATCGTAACCCTCAGGCAGGCACTCTATAAAGGAATCCGCCCGAGCTAATCTTGCCGCTTCTTTAATCCTTTCAAAATCCACATCAGATAAATCTTCATAATCTAAAATGTCCGCTCCATATGCTATGTTATCCCTTATACTACCCGAAAATAGCCAAGTATCTTGCAGTACCATAGAGTAAGCTTTTCTAAGCTCCTCTGTGCTATAGCTTTTGGAATCTTTACCGTCTATATATATTTTTCCGCCGGATATTTCATAAAAGCGCATAAGCAGGTTTACAAGCGTTGTTTTGCCGGCTCCCGTCCTGCCAACTATTGCAACCTGCTCACCTGGTGCAACTTTTAGGTTTACTTTCTCAAAAAGCAGATTTTCTGTGTAACCGAAGTCTACATTGTTAAATTCTATCTCTCCTATTACAGAGTTTGCGTCCATGCTGTCGTTTCCGATTTCTACAATTTCTTCAGAGTCTAAAAATTCAAAAACCCTCTCCGCAGAAGCCAGCGCGGACATTATTGTGTTAAAAATCCCCAGCACTTGGTTAAATGGTCCCCTTAACATTTGGGTGTATTGCAGGAAAGCCTGAAAGCCGCCAAGGGACAGCGTTCCGTTTATTACATATCTGCCGCCCCATATGGCAAGCAGTACATAGTTAGAATTTAGTATTAAGTCGCCCGCGGGCCTTGTAACAAAGGAAACTAAAGACGATTTCCATTCGCTGTCATACAGTTCTTGGTTAAGGGAAGAAAGCTCCGTTTTTAAATCCTCCCCAATGCTATAGTGCTTTACAATATCCTCTCCCATATAAGCTTCTTCTATTTTGCCGTTGAAAACGCCGGTTAAATTCGCGTTTTTTTGGAATATGGGCTTCGCTTTTTTAATTAGGTATTTTACCATATAATAGGATACTGGTATAACTACCATAGACAGGAATGCAAGTACAGGGTTTATTATTAACATCATTATTACAACGCCCACAAGCAGTACAATAGCGGAGAGTGAGCTTGTAAGCCCGCTCTGCAGTGTGTTCGCCACATTGTCTAAATCATTGCTGAGGAGCGACACCATATCTCCCGCGGATGAGCTGTCAAAATATTTAAGCGTAAGGGCGTTTAATTTTACCTGCATTTGATTTCGTAGAGATTTTATTACGCTCTGCGATACCCTAACCATTAGTATGCTTGAAATATAGTTAGATAAAAAGTTAAACACATACAAAATAGCAAGTGTTAAGCCTATTTTGCCTAATAATTCCCAATCTAAGGCGATATTGTTGGTTAAAAGCTGGGTAAATATATTAATTATCCGCCCTATATTCCTTGGTATTAATATTTGAATAACGGAAGCGGACAAGGTTAGTATAAGCGCAGCCATAAAAAGCCACTTAAATTTGCCTAGGTTTTTAAAAAGCCTAAACAGGGTTCCCTTTGCGTCTTTCGTGCTGCCGGAAGTAAGCAAGCCTGAAACACGCCCCGCGCCGCCAACACCTCTTGAAACATTAGGCAGATCGTCTTGCTGTTTGTCTTTGTTGTTAATAGGTTCTGTACTCATACAATTTCCCCCTCTTGGGACTTTTGCTGTGAAGCAAGGATTTCTTTATATATTGCGGATTTTTCCGCAAGCTCCTCATGGCTACCCCTGTCTACAATTTCTCCTCTTTCAAGCACCAGTATTTCGTCCGCCTCTCTAACGGTTGCTATGCGCTGGGCAACAATAAGCACCCCGCAACTTTTAAGCTTTTCTTTAATTGCGCCGCGGATTTTCTTTTCTGTAGAATAATCCAGCGCGGAAAAGCAGTCATCAAAAATATAGAAGTCAGATTCCCTTATAAGCCCGCGGGCGATAGAAATCCTTTGCTTTTGTCCGCCCGAAAAGTTTACCGCGTTTTGTGCTATGTGGGTATCCAAGCCTTTTTCAGATCTCCTAAAGAAATCCCCCATCTGTACCATATCCAGCGCTTGCCAAATCTCCTCATCCGTAGCGTCTTTCTTTCCGGTTTGAATGTTTTCCCTTATGCTGCCCGAAAACAGAAAGCTTGTCTGGGGGATATATGTTATAGCCTTGCTTATCTCTTCCCTTGAAAGGGTTTGAATGTTATTGCCGTTTATACATATGCGCCCATGATAGGCGTCATAGTCCCTAAGCAGTAGCCTTAGAATGGTGGATTTTCCGCTGCCAGTTGAGCCTATAATAGCCTTAGTATCTCCCTTAGCCAAATGAAAATTTAGGTTTCTTAGTGTAGCCCTTCTGGAGCCGGGATAGTAAAAATCTATATCCTTAAAGTTTATTCCGCCATCGCACGGTATTGTGCTGTCTTCTTTTATTGTTAATATTTCTTCTGTGGATAAAACCTCTTCAATTCTATCTATAGAAACCTTAGACCTTGGAATAATAGTAATAATAGAGGCGAACTGCTGTATATTGCTTAAGCTTATAGTGGCGTATTCTATTAAACCAATAAGCACTCCAAGCTTAATAGTGCCTACTTGCGCCCTGCCGCCACCTAAAAAAAGTATAACCAATATTAAAATATTTGTGCAAAGCAGTATTAGAGGGCTTAGTAACATCATAGTAGATTCCGACTTTACATTCGCCTCGTAGGCTTCTTGCGTTGCTTTTTCAAACTCCTTTACTTCGTAATCCGCTTTGTTAAACGCCCTTATAACCCTAATCCCTCTTATGTTTTCTCTAAAGAGCTGGTTGATTCTATCTATAGAAAGGCGTATTCGGGCGTACTGGGGGAGCGCCCTTGTTGTAAGGAACAGCCCCAATAGGAATATCGCGGGTATTATTATAAGTATAATAGAGGCGAGTTTTGCGTCCAGAGAAAACGACACTACAAGCGCGCCTATTACTGTTATTGTGAGTGTAAAAATCTTCCTTAAGGACAGGTCTATGAAATTTGAAACCTGTTTAACATCGTTCACAGTTCTAGTAATCAGTGTGGAGTTGGAGAAACCCGCTCTTGTTTCCTTAGACCAGTCTATGATTTTTTGGAACAAATCCGCCCTTAAATCCCTTGATATGCCTGCTGTTACCCTCGTAAGGAAAAATAGGGATATCAAAAGCGACACAATGTTAAATACAGTTGCCAGCAGCATAAGCAGACCTTTTTCAATAATTGCGCCCATGTCCTTTAGCATAATTCCCTTATCTACTATATCCACCATTAAGCGGGGTATCCAAAGCTGCGCAAACACCCATGTGCTTGCGAAGAATAGCTGCCCCACTATGTATTTCGCGTACTTTTTAGCGTATTTTATAAGCATATTGTTTCACCCAAATCTAAAGTAGTGCTGTATATAACAGACCAATAGCATTGTAACAGAAAATTATGAAATTATGTAGTATTTAACCTTGAGGGCGGATATGTATCGACAAATATGCCATGCGTAAAGAAGACAAAGCTTTATTATTTAATAAACCATAAGGACGGTATGCACCATCCTTATGGTATTTTTGCTTATAATCTGGCAGTCTATGTATTAGCTCCTACTCTTTTGCCTACGCTTAAACATATACGCACCGCCTAGGGATATAAACGCAACTGTCAAAAGTAGTGTTAGTAATTGGTAGATATTATCCCCTGTGGGTGGCATTTCTTTGCAGTTGGTAAATACTATCTCTCCGTCATAGGGTATGCCGTCTTTTTCTATATCTACTCTAGCTACAAGCTTGCCATCTACAGCCTTTGTAGTTACCTTCACAGTATATACGGTATTATCGTAGAGAATATCAGGGTCATTGCCCTTTACTTCATGTACGGTATAGGTGTAGTTGCTGACCACCTCGCTAAATGTACGGTCGGGGAAGTTTACAGTGCCGTCTGCATTGTTTGTGGCTTTTTTCTGTTTACCATCGCCATCGGTAAGTATAAACTCATACTCCCCACCCTTAAGCACGCCGTTTTCTAGCACCTTTTTAACATTAAGCGGTACTCTAATCTTGGGATAACTCTGCGTTGGAGGAACATACGGTTTTTCATAGGTGTTAGTAATTTTCGTACCTTCAGCGCTGCTTACCACCGTTTTTGCATAACCATTCGGCACTTCCTTTTCATCAACTGTATATGTTATTTCCTTGCCTTTTTCAAACTTAGGCAGATTTATATATTTGCCCGCCCAGCCGTTAGCTTCATTAAGCGTTAAAGCCATGCCTTCAACCAGTTTTCCGTTTGCGTATAGCTGTACTGTTACTTTATTTGGGCGTGTGCCATACTTGTTGTTTGCATCGTCCCAAACCTTATTAACCAATACTTCTGTTGTTGCATGTGCGTAGCTGTTAGTTACATCATAGCCGGATACTACAGAGCTGTACCCGTCGATTGCATCTTCAACGATAACATATGAAATTTCTTTGCCCGCCTCACACTTAGGCAACTCATTAAAGCTCCAAGCCCAATTATCTGCCTCTGTAACAATTCTAGAGTCTATTTCTATATCGTTTGCGATTAACCTAATTATTATGCTTGCAGGGCGTTTGGCATCTCGGTTATCACTGTCGGCCCAGGTTTTACCGCCTGAAATATCAATAGTTTCAGGAGTTCTTGCGTTGGTTATGGTGTAACCCGCTTTTGCTGTACCCGTAGCAACTGTAGTATAGCCGTCGCATGCCGGCTCTTCTTTAACGGTATAAACTATCTTTTTAGCAACTTCACCGGGCTTGAATATATCAAGATCCGCAAATGTACCTGTCCAACTGTTAGCTGCAGTTAGCGCAAGCGTTTTGCCTGTGTCTTTGCCGTCAGCCAAAAGTTTAACATTTACACTATTAGGTCTTGCGCCGTCTTGGTTGCTTTTATCTACCCAAGCCTTTGTAACATGAACGCTAGTTTTACCGGGGGTATAGCTGTTAGTTATATCGTAGCCGGATACTATGGCGCTGTACTCGTCAATAGTATCCTCTGTTATAGTATATTTGATTTCCGTACCCGCTTCATACTTAGCTAGATCCTTAAAGCTCCACGCCCAGTTGTCAGCCGCTGTTACATTCTTGATAGCAATCAGCAAGCCGTTCTTTAACAGCTTAACTGTTATGCTGTCAGGGCGTTTATCATCTTGATTATCCGCATCGTCCCAAGTTTTGCTGCCTATAACATCAACAGTTTCAGGGGTTCTTGCGTTGGTTATTACATAACCTTTCTTTGCATCGCCTGTTATAACTGTTGCATAGCCATAGCCTACAGGAACTTCTTTTACCGTGTAAATCACCCTTTTGCCAACTTCACCGGGTTTAAACACATAAAGTTCCGAAAATGTGCCTGTCCAGTTGTTCTTTGCTGTTAAAACGAGCGTCTTACCCGTGTCTTCGCCATCAGCAAACAGTTTAATAGTGGCGTTCTTAGGTCTTACTCCATCTTGGTTGTTACAATCAGCCCAAGCCTTGGTAACCTGCAAAGAGGTCTTTTTGGGCGTGTAGCTATTTGTTACATTGTAGCCGGATACAACAGAGCTGTATTCATCAATGGCATCTTCTGTTACTGTATAAGCAATAGGCGTTCCCTTTTCGTATTTTGGCAGGTTCTTAAATTTCCACGCCCAGTTATCCGCTTGCGTAACTTCTTTAACGGCTTTCTCTTTACCATTGGCAAGCAGGCGAATAGTTATGCTGCTTGGGCGTACGCCGTCTTGGTTGTTTGCATCGTCCCAGGTTTTTGCTCCGAATATCATTGTGACTTCAGGTGGCATACGGCTATTAATAAGTGTGTAACCGTTCGCTACATCGCCGCTCATAGTAGAATCGTAACCACTGCCTACAGGCTCTTCTAGTATGGTGTATTTTATTAAATTACCGCCTTTATATACATCTAAATCATTAAATGTACCCGTCCAGTTGTTTGCCTGTACTAGTATAAGGGTTTTACCCGTATCTTCGCCATCAGCAAACAGCTTTATTATTACACTGCCCGGGCGTTTTCCATCTTGGTTATTGTTGTCATCCCAAGCTTTAGTAACCTGAATACTCGTCTTGCCGGGGGTATAGCTGTTTGTTATATCATAGCCGTACACATTAGTTGAGTACCCATCTACAGCATTTTCTGATACAGAATAAGCGATAAGCTCGCCTTCTTTATACTTATCCAGACCTGTAAATTTCCATTTCCAGCCATCAGATGCCGTTACTGTTTTAACGGCTATCTCTTCACCGTTGGCAAGCAGTTTTACGGTTATACTATCAGGGCGCTTAGCGTCTTGGTTATCACTATCGTCCCAGGTTTTACCGCCTGAAATATCAATCTTTTCGGGGGTTCTTGTATTTGTTATTGTATAGCCTGAAGTTGCCGTACCTGTAACAACAGTTGTGTAATTTCTGCCTACCGTATCTTCTTCAACTGTGTAAACCACCTTTTGACCAACCTCACCGGGCTTAAATATATAAAGCTCCGTAAATGTATCAGTCCAATTGTTAGCTTCAGTTAGCACAAGTTTTCTGCCCGTATATATGCCGTCAGCCAACAGTTTAACAGTTACAACCTGAGGTCTTGCGCCGTCTTGGTTGTTGTTATCGTCCCAAACCTTTGTAACTTTAATGTTTATTTTACCGGGAGTGTGGCTGTTAGTTATATTGTATCCGTCCAAACTCGTTGTATAGTCTATTACCGCATCCTCTGTAATGCTATATACAATCTCTGTGCCGCTTTCATACTTGGGCAGATCGGAGAATTTCCATGTCCATTTGCCGCTAGTGTCAGCAGTTACTATTTCGCTTTTATGTAGTACAGGAGCTGCTGTTCCCACCTGCTTATATAGGTTTATTGTTATACTGCTTGGACGCTTGCCGTCTTGGTTGTTTGCGTCGTCCCATATTTTTTTGCCTGAAATTTCTATATATTCTTTTTTATATGTGTTTGCAATTGAAAAACCGCTAGTAAAATCTCCTGTCATTTCCGTGATATAATCCGGTACTTTTATTTCTTTTATACTGTATTGGTATTCATTGCCGTTTTTGTCTGTTTTGGGTAAACCTTCAAATGTAAGCTTCCATAATCCGTATTTATCGGGTTCTATAAGAAAATGCCCAACATACTCGTCTGTTCCGACTGCTGTTTTGCGATATAATTCTACTTTAATGTTTTTAGGTATATCGATATTAACCCCATGATTCCAAGTTTTAGTAACTGATATAGCAATATCATCAGGATTTACCCTGCCTATGGTTACATCGCCGTTTGTACCTATACCCCCGCCACGTGTAGCGGAATAGTTACCTGAAATGAATACTTTGGCTAAACTATCAGTATTTGCATTGCCCACTTCATCAGTATTCAAATTAAGTGATCTGCCGTCGCCCATAAGTATACCCTGCAGCTTGTTTAGTGGAACTTCGCTGCCATCGTCATACTTCCAATTATAGGGTACATCCCCCAGCATAGTTTGTGAAACAAAATACTCCGGATTGCCTGCGTGTGCACCCCACACTGATCTTGTGTCACTATAAATGAATACTTCTTTGCCTCCATTTGCATTGTTGCGATATAGCGCTCCACCGTCTTTTAAATATATCTTTGTGTTGCTAATAGGGCAGCCCGCATAGCCACCTCCTTGGAACTTAGCTTCATTATCTGTGATTACTACATTTTCAAGAAATAGTTGACCATTACTAAAGCCCCAATAATCATAACCATTTACATAAATACCGCCACCACCAAAAGCATAATTGGTAACGCCCGTTCCAAGCATTTTGTTGTTTGTGATATTACCTGCGGTTATAGTAGCTTGCGATTTTCGGTTTCCATATGCAGCCTGTACAAAAACACCGCCGCCAGTAGCGCCTGATGTATTGCCATCTATAGTTCCGCCTGTCATGTGTAATTCATTGTTTCCAAAAGATACTTCCATATTGCCTATACTTATACCGCCACCCACCTCTTCAGAGCTGTTGTTTTGTATAAGTGCATTTCCGCTTAAATCAAATGTACCGCCATCTATTATGCATACACCCCCACCTGCGGCGGCATCGTTCCAAGGGGTGGGTCCTGAAATAGCCGCGTTTTTTTCTATGCTGCCACCTGACATATTAAACTTGCCATTGTTTTTAATGTATACACCGCCGCCAAATGTCGCAGTGTTGCTTTGCATAACACCGCCTGTCATGTTTACAGTACCGCCATAGCAATATACTGCTCCGCCACTCCTCCTTTTGGTGGCGTGGGCTATTTTATTGTTCTGCAACACAGCTCCATCTGTTATATTAAGCGTACCACTACATGTAATAAGGGAGCTTGTCGCTTGCGGCACTCCCCCCACATCGGTTTTATTGCCTTCATTTCCATCAACAGTGATGTTGCTCAATGTAGCAGTTTTGCCTGAAGCTACACGAAGCAGATATCCATTGAAAGTACCCTCTCGTTTTAGCATGGAATTAGTTCCTTCAAGGGATATATCCCCCTCAACGGACACGGTACCCGTGACTAATATTTCGCTTTTGCCCGGTATAGCCGCAGCAAGCTCCTTTGCTTTTGCAAAGGTTTTGACTGCTGTTTCTTTAGTGCTTCCATCATTGTTGTCATTGCCGATTACGCCATTAAGGTATAAAGCAACGGGCGGAGCCGATGCCATAACCCTCTGTGGCATACCAAGCTGCACTATGCACAGCAGCGCAAGAGTTACAACCATAAAAGACTTTAATGCAAAGTTTTTCATATAACACACTCCTGATTATTTATACTTGGGCTATACACACTAAAAAAGGGATAATGCAATAAAGCACAAGCCCTTAATAACAAAACAACACCGTAAGTACTGTTTTTATGGATAAAAGTTACGGTTTTTGAACATATGCAGCATAAGCGTCCGGAAAAAGAACCGAAATAACTATACAAGGTTATCAAAATAATATAAGGAGCTAACATAAAGCTTAATCCGCTTGATAACCTTATATACAGCTGTATATAAGGCGCTAAACTAAACCGACTGTTCGCAGGGTACATTCCACATTTATAATGGCTGTACCTCATACCAAAACCAACAAAAAACAAAACAGAAACATCACATTAAATATGTATCATAAGCCATAGAAAATGTCAAACAAATAAAGGCGATAATAAAATGGCGAGTAATTACAGTTTTTATTAAAAAAGACGGCAGTTCCCCAGCCCAAAGGAAATAGGACTCAATTTCTTTAGGCATCTTTTTTAAAGCCCCACGGGTAAAGGCTCCGACAACATTGCTTGAATATATCAAGCTGTCATCTCCATTGTGTTCCCAAACACAGTGTATAAGCATATTATCGCTAAAAGTCATAATATGTAACCCCACTACATAACAAACTCAAACACAGTTTCCCCATACTCACCGCTTACTACATTTATATCAATACCATGCCTATTTGCTATTTCTTTAGCTATTGCAAGCCCAAGGCCGAAGCCTTTTTCTGGGGTATCATAGCCCCTATAAAACGAGGTGAATATATGCTCCATATCCTTTGTATCAATGCCTTTGCCTTTATTTATTACCTGTATTTTTATATTATCGCCGTCTGCGTATTCTTTAATTATTACTTTTTCATTAGGGCTTGAATACTTGATAGCGTTATTTATTACTGTAATAAACATCTGCCTTAGCCTAGTATAGTCGCAATATATCATGTGATATGCATGTTCCGTGTTTATTTGCAGCTCTATGCCTTTTTCTTCAGCTAATACCCTTTGGCTGCGGGCGGCGTCTTTAAGTATGGATATAAGGTCTTCCTCATTAAAATTCATAGGGAAGCTTAGGTTTTTGAGGGAGTTAAGCTCCATAAGGTCCGCGACTAGTCTTTCAAGCACGGATATTTCTTTATATAATAAATTATGGTAATCATCTATTTCATAATCATTTATTACGCCTGATATCAGCCCCTCAAGAGAGCTTTTCATTACGGTTACAGGCGTTTTTAGCTCATGGGATATGTTAGAAATAAAATCATTGCGCATATTGTCAAGGTTTTCGCTCTCTATGCGGCTTTTTTCAAGCCTTAGGGCGAGTTCGTCTATATTTTGCGCGAGCTTGCCTATTTCATCATCCTGCATGACATTGGTTTTTACGGTATAATCCCCGTCTATCATCTGTTTTACAGCTATGTCTATATTGTTTATGGGGCTTATAAACCTGCGGGCGAAAAATAGCACAAGCACAAAGGCTATTAGCATACCAACCAGTACGGATATTATAATTATATACAGCGCGGAATTTACAAAGCCCTTGGCTATGGATATGTTTTCGTGTATTAATATTGCGCCGTATATGCTGCCGTCTTTGTCTTTAAGCGGAGCCACGGCAGACAGCGTGCCTTGTTCAAATATATTATCAAAGCTTTCGGTTGTAACGGCTTTTCCTTCAAATGCTTCGTCTATCGCAAGCTTTTCATGGGGGGATAAATCCTCATACGATATGCGTATATCGGCGGTTGCCCTTTGGAACACCTTGTCTGTCTTATATATAAGCCAAATATTGCCGTCTAGCACCTCGTCCATCCAATTTATGTATTTGGGGGATACTCTCATTTCCCTAGCGTTTTTGCCCATGCCTTTCCTAGCTTGACCCGCCGCGCCATGTTCCCCGCCTGAGAATATATCCATATTGTTAGATATGCCGTGCGCAATATTTTCCGCTCTTCTTAATAAATCCGCCTTGTAGGAATCCACATAGGCTTTTTGCCCCAAAAAAACCAAAATACTGCCGGTAATAAGCGAGTTGCTTACAACTATTAATAAAAAATACAGTATTAACTTTCTTGTTATCTTGTTATTCAAGTGGCACTCCCTTCAAACTTATAGCCCACGCCCCTTATTGTTTTTATTGCGGTATCTAAATTAGAATGTTCAGCCAGCTTTGCCCTAAGCCGCTTTATATGGGTATCCACAGTTCTTAAATCGCCGTAATAATCATAGCCCCATAGTGAATCCAATAAATTCTCTCTTGTAAATACCTTATTTTCGTTTGAGGCAAGCGTCCAAAGTATTTCAAACTCTTTCTTTGTAAGTTCTACATTATGCCCGTCTATTTCGCAGGTGTAGCTGGCTAAATCAAGCTTCATATTGCTAAACACTAGGCTGGTGTTCTGGTCGGGCTTTTTTTCTATGCGCCTTAATATCGCCCTGATCCTCGCCATAACTTCGGCTACTGAAAAAGGCTTTACTATATAATCATCCGCGCCTAAATCTAGCCCCATTATCTTTTCATAATCTTCGCCCTTGGCGGTTATCATAATAATAGGCACCATGGATTCGCGCCTTATGCTTTTGCACACCTGATAGCCGTCTTTTTTTGGCATCATAATATCAAGGAGTATTAAATCATATTCATTCTTATTGAACAAATCTAATGCTTCTTCCCCGTTATACGCAACATCTACTTGCAAGTTTTCCTTTGCAGCAAAGCGCTTAAGTATGTCTACTATGTCTTTATTATCATCCGCTATAAGTATCCTGCTCATATACACCTCCATAGCATAAGTTTACACCAAAAAGGCAAGGCTTGAAAGCCTTGCCCTAGAGGTAATTTAGTTTTAGTTGCGGTTTGAGTTTTTGTGTAGTCTGTCCCTGCCGCCGCCGGAGTTATCGTCATTGCCCCTGCCTGCGCCGCCTCTGCCACCTCTGCCTCTGCCGGTGTTGTCGTCACTGCCTCTGCCTGCGCCTCTGCCGGTGCTGTTGTCACTGCCTCTACCTCTGCCGCCGCCTTTCGCATTGCGCGCTTCGTTGCGGTTGCCTGCTAGGTTATTGTCGCGGTTTTTGTATTTCCTTGTGCCGTCTCCATCGCAGTTAAGGTTGTCTACGCCCTCTTCAATGGCTTTTTTGATTGTGTTGTAGTGCTGGTTAGAGCCGTTAAGCAGGTTGTTAAGCACCCTTTCAAGCCTGCTGTCTTCTACAGTTTCGAGCAGTTCTTCAAGCATTTCAATGTCTTCTTTTTCAAACGCTAGGGCGAACGCGAGCGCTTCTTCCAAAGTGGCGGGGATTTCTATATCCTGCGCTTTTGCGCCATCTGTTGATACATTAAGCCTTGATAGCGACCTCATAAGCGCTTCTGCGTGCCTGCCCTCAGATTCTGCCAAGTTAGAGAATAGCTGCACTTCGGGGTAAATTTTGCTAAGCTCCGTGTAAAGGTATTGAGCCGTCATTTCCTCTTCTATGAGGGCGATGTAATCGCTCTGGTCTTCCGCCATTGCTGCCGTGCCTTGCCCCATCACCATTGTGATTGCCAGGATTCCTACGATAAATAGTTTAGATAGTTTCTTCATAATTCGTCACTCCTTTCTTGAGTACGATATGAGTATACCCCAGCTGTTTGTCAACAAAAGGGCAGCAATGTGGCTTTTGTGTGAAGATTTTTGTTATTTTTCAAGGTAATAAAAAAGAGAAGTTCATCGATTTGATGTGCTTCTCCGGTCTCCTTTGTCGCATACATGTAGAGGCGTGGACAACTCTGTTAATGAGAGTGTACATCATAAAGCGCATGGATGCAAGGATAAAAAAATAGGGTGACAAAGCTATGCCTCATCTCCCCGCAAAAATCTACCCGAAGGCGATTTTTTCCTAACAATGTAATTTTATCTATTTTAGTACCAAAAGTCAACTAATTTTTTGAAATAATCAAAAATACTTTTGTAGGGAAGTCAAACATTTGTGACACAGACCCCTTGGGTAATAGTGTTGCTTAAAAGCTGTTGGCTGACATTCATTTTCTCTGATGTTTTAGTCAAGG